>Ga0105353_1000018_pt1 | contig 101915 bp, 84 predicted proteins | sample EN1Hudsemesocosm_2_FD_83657 | JGI IMG/M metagenome (GOLD analysis project Ga0105353, IMG submission 83657) | Methane-oxidizing microbial communities from mesocosms in the Hudson Canyon - EN10B Hudson Canyon | ecosystem: Environmental > Aquatic > Marine > Cold seeps | place: Hudson Canyon...
CATTTATGAGAGATAACGTGCTGGCAATAAATAGCAAGATCCAACAAAAGAATGGTAACCACAATACCTACCCCATCAGGCATTGAAAATTGATTTAATAGCCCCCACGATTGATCTACTGCATTAACTGCACTTAAATAGGCAAGCCCACCCACAGTAAAACGCATAAGTAACATATTAAAAACAGCCAAACCTATATTAATAGGCCAACGCTTTGCTCTTGATGTTTTTTGCTTCCTTCTTGGGCTAAAATATTCCCAGCAAATCATAAGAACAAAAATACCAACAGCTACAGATAAACGTATTATAGATTCCATAACCCACCTTTTAAGTCATAAATTATTGTTAAGAAAGAGGCTTAAATAGCTCAGTCAAATCATCAGAAGTTAATTTGAATGACTGTTCTTTTTTTCCACCACTATAAATGCTTTCAGCCAAAGCACGCTTTTTCTCTTGCATAGCCAATATTCTTTCTTCTACCGTATTTTCAGTCATTAACTTATACACAAAAACAGGCTTATCCTGTCCAATTCGATGTGCTCTATCAGCAGCTTGAGTTTCTGCAGCAGGATTCCACCATGGATCGTACATAATGACCGTATCGGCTTCAGTTAAATTTAACCCAACGCCTCCAGCCTTTAAGCTGATTAAAAACACATCAGCCTCACCACTTTTAAAACGTTCTATTGCCTCATCCCGTTTTTTTGTTTGACCTGTGAGCTTACTGTATTCAATTTTTCTTGCTGTCAGCTCTTTCTCTATTAAAGCAATCATTTTAGTAAATTGAGAAAATACCAAAATACGCCGCCCTTCTTCTAATTGTTCTGGCAACATTTCCATTAATAAATCAAGCTTTGCTGACTCAGTGACTTTTTGAGCTTCTTTTAACGATAAGGTTCGCGGATCACAGCAAGTTTGTCTTAATTTTAATAAAGCATCTAAAATGGTAATGTGACTTCGCGCCAGTCCTTTATTCGCAATCGCATCACGTACTTTTTTCTCCATGCTAATACGGATAGATTCATAAAGTGCTGCTTGTTGATCATACAAAGGGACTGATCGAATAATTTCAGTTTTAGGCGGCAATTCAGTCGCAACTTCTTGTTTAGTTCGCCGTAACATAAAAGGTTGCAGTCTTTTAGATAGGCGTTCTCGCTGTTGTCCATCGTCATGCACTTCTATCGGTGTTCGATAAAACTTCTTAAAAAAAGCATGGTCTCCCAAAAAACCTGGCATTAGAAAATCAAACTGCGCCCATAGCTCGCCCAAATGATTTTCCATCGGCGTACCTGTTAAACAAAGACGATGCGTCGTTTTAATTTCTCTTACTGTTCGTGCTGCCTGAGATTTAGGGTTTTTAATCACTTGTGCTTCATCTAACACCAGATAATGATAATCGACAGAAAGCAATGTCTCCTTATCTCTCGGCAATAAAGGGTAAGTGGTCAAAATCAGATCAGAGTCTTTGATTTGATCAAAATACTGTTTTCGATCAGCGCCTTGTAATGTCAGCACCTTTAAATCAGGTGTAAAACGTGCAGCCTCTCTGCGCCAATTTCCCATCAGACTGGTTGGAGCAATAATTAAACAAGGTTGAGTCATTCTCCCCGCTTCTTTTTCAAATAATAAATGAGCCAGTGTTTGAACCGTCTTCCCCAAGCCCATATCATCAGCCAAAATACCTGCAAAATTATACTCTCGCAAAAACTGTAACCAATTAAAGCCTTGTTGCTGATAATCTCTTAATGAAGCATTAAGTCCTTTTGGTACAGCGACATCAGCTATACCTTTAAAGTTTTTTAATTTTTTCCCTGTCTCAAGTAATTTTTTTCCACCATTAATACTAAAAACACCATAGTTGCCTGAATCCAAATCAGCTAATGTAGCCGCATTAAAGCGAGATAAAGTTAGGGAGCCATTGTCATTCATTTCTGATCGATCAAACAGCTCATAAACAATATCAAGAAACGGTTTTAGCTGACTTGATGGAATACTGACATAATTATGTTCGCCCACTGGAATACTTAAAATTTCAGGCAAATCATTGAGATCATAATTTTCTATCACTGGCATAATTAAAGGCAGTAATGGGATGGACTCACCATTGACATTGACCTTAAAATTCATTTTAAACCAGTCGTTATCACCTTCTTCAATATCCGTTTCCCAGTCTTCGGCTGCTTGAAAATTCAGTTTAAAATTATCATTAATTTCAATTAGCCAGCCTTGTTCCTCTAATGAAGGTTTAATATTTTGGATAAAATCAGCCCAGCGACTGGCACTGTTAATAACCGATCCATCGGCAGGACTAAAAAACATGAGTTCCTTATAATTATTTAGTTCCGTCGACGTAAATCCCAAATCAATTATTTTATTAAAGGTAAGACTTTCAGCTTCCAAATTTCTTTTGATTCGAAAAAGGCCTTGCTCATTTTGAACCGTACTAAAAGACTCAGGCTTGTAAGCCGAAATTGTTTTACCATCATAGTTATAATTCAACTGGATAAAGTGGGCATACTGCGTTGAGCTGATTTGTGCACCAAATAAAGTCAGTTTTGGCACAGGCGCAAAACCATTCAACTCGGTCAGCTCAATTTTTTTAGGTGCAGGGATGGGGATAGAAGGGAAGTCTATCGTTAAGCGTTGACTAAACTCTTCAACATATTTTTCTGGAACAGCAGGGACTGAAAGGATTTTTTCCAACTGTTCTTGCGAAATATCTAGGGTTTTAAGGCCGCCTAATAAATATTGTTGTGCATCAAAATACAAAAGAGGTTCCGTCAGTACTAAACTTGCTTTGGGCTCTATCATTGTATTTAACTGATAATTATTATTTTCTCTTTTCCATACAAATTCAAGAGTTCGTTCGTCACCTGATTGAATTGCTGGTGATTGGTGCGTTTGCCAAAATAATCGACCTGTTTGCAGAATTTTAGATAATGCGATAAACCCTGTACTTGCTGATATTTCAAACTCACTTTGATAATTGCTTTTTAATGTCGATAATAACTGAGCTATTTCCTCATCAACTGGCTGTATATAACTGGTATAACTATAGCTATAACGTAAATTATTTAATGTTGTTTTTCGGCCTTTATTAAGCCCGCCCTTTTTATTTTCTTTAGTGATAAAAAAGTCTAAAGTAAAGCCATAAGCGGTTTGTGTTGGCATTAATACATAGGCAATAAATTCTTCTTTTTTGTCATCAGAAATGACTGGTGTTTCAAAATTATTTAACCATTCAAAACAAGAAGGTGTCGCATCACTAGATTCTAAAGCTTGAGAAGAACTCTGCATAAATTCTAAGCAAGCTGCTGCGATATGCTTACAATTAAATTCCATAGGACAGCTACAATCACCATCAATGGAAACAGCTGAATAGTCTTTTCGCCAATCTAAGCGAACCGATTGTTTATAATAATTACTTCCACTACCTTCAATAGCCGTTGTAAAAATAGTATATAAAGCTTTATCCTCTTCTATGGATAGTTCGAATACTTTTCCATCCTTATAATATCGTTTACCTCGGGCAAAATACGTATCACCACAGGCATAACGAATATCAGAGGGAAGAATTTTTTTTTGCTTAATCATTATTACTTATACAAATAGGGCTGAACAGCCTCGTTAAGTTCATCTTTAGAAAGTTTATCTATAACTTTCCTTGATTACGTTTCACTACATCAAGGCTACATTTCTTAATGTCTTAGCTTAACAAGATAGGGAGGAATCACTTATTTAAAACTAATGTTTTCTTAACTGGTTTAAAAAAATAAAACTTATAAACAGTAATAACAAAACAGAAATACCGACCAAGACCACTACAAAAGGTACGCCTATAAAGAAGCCAAACTGTTGTTCAGTTATGCTTCCGTCGACTGCATGCAAACGTAATTTAATCGCATAAATATCACGCGACTGAATATCATCCTGAATAGAAACGACTTGCTTGGAGAAATATTGAATGGGAAGCTGTTTAACAACAGAATAAGCATTATCAGAAAAACTGAGCAGATCTAGCCAGGAATTTCGTTTTAATAACAAAATTTCCACCCCCATCCCAGTTAAATCAGTTGTTGTAGAGTCTAATTTTATAATTGTTTGTCCCAAATGAGGGAAATGACGACAATAATGTTTATCTGGATTTCGGCCTTTAAATTGATAGCCATTTAATCTGAGTTCAATATCACCGACTGTAATAAAGCATTCCTCATTACCATGAGAGCCTTCATGGGAAATTGCAACCGTTGAAAAAAACATTGTAAACACATAGATAACTATTACTTTTAACACGCAGATTCATCTCTTTTTAAAAATCAATATCGTCAACTATTATACGTTACCCAGTCATATATTAGCGGAGAAGCATAGACTAATTTTTGCTGAGGTCTTTATACTTAGTTCTTATCCAGCATTTTCTCTAATTGTTCACAATAAGCTTTTAAAATGCGAATACGTGCATATTTTTTATCATTCGCTTCAACCATAATCCAAGGATTTTTCTGCGTGCTAGTCCTTGTTACCATTTCATTGACCGCAATATTATATTCGTCCCACTTTTCCCTGTTTCGATAATCCTCTTCAGTAATCTTATGCTGTTTATAACTGATTTGTTCTCTCGCCTTAAATCGCGCCAATTGCTCATCTTTATCTATATGTAACCAGAATTTTAATAACAACGTCCCATGATCAGACATCGCCTCTTCAAAATTAACAATTTCAGAATATGATTTTTGCCATGTCGTTTTACTAGCAAACCCTTCAACTCGTTCGACTAACACACGGCCATACCAGCTTCTATCATAAATAGTGATTTGTCCAGCTCTAGGGATATGGCGCCAAAATCGCCATAAATAATGATGTAACCTTTCTTCATCCGTCGGTGCTGCGATAGGAATCACCTGATAGCTTCGGGCATCTATCGCATGCGTTAAGCGCCTAATGGCTCCACCTTTGCCTCCCGCATCCCAACCTTCAAAGACTAAAATACTTGAACGTTTCATCTCATGCGCTTGTCGTGATAATTTATTTAGTTTGCCTTGATATTTCGATAACTCGGCGTTGTATTCTTTTTTATCCAGCTTTAATGATAAATCAAGGGAATCTAATAAATTTTGCTGAAATACATTACTTTGTTGCTTACTATCTAAAGGTAATATTTCTTTATCATTTTTCTGATGATGGATATGCTGTTCTATCCGACTTAAAATGTGCTGGCCTACCGTTAAACTACTGTATCTAATATCCGATCCATCAACAATCAGCCAGGGCGAATCCCCCGTACTCGTTTCCGATAATACTTTTTCGGCAACAGAAACAAAATCATCATACATTTCAAGATGTTTCTTATCTCTTTCTGAGACCTGCCACTGCGTCTCAGAATTTTTTTCTAATTGCTTTAATCGACTTTTTTGCTCTCTTTTCTTTAAATGCAACCAGCACTTAATAATCAAAGTATTATCATCTATCAATTGTTGCTCAAGTTGACGTATATGGATTAACTCCAGCTGCAATTGACTGTCATCAACCTTTTTATAGACTCGCTCAGAAAGTGGATTGCTATACCATGATCCCACATACAAACCAATGGCTCCTCGTCTAGGTAAAGTACGCCAGTATCGCCAAAAAGGCGGCCTCTCCTTTTCTTCATCCGATGGTTTTCCGAAAGCTATCGTCCTCATATAACGAGGATCCATCCATTCATTTAATAAATTAATAACCTCGCCTTTACCTCCACCATCAACGCCTGAAATCAAAATAATGACTGAAAAAGCACTATTCTTAACTTTTTCCTGAGCAATTAAGAGTTCAGTTCTAAGAACGGGGACTAGATCGTTATAAATATTCTTCTTTACGGCATGACCCAACTCTGCAATTTCAAACATTTCCTTTTTCTCTCATACTTTATCATCCTACTGAAAGTATCATTTTTCTCAATAAAAACAAAGCTTAGCAATACAATTAAAATCATTGTTACTCATTTTGGAAACAATCTATTTAACAAAAAACAATAATTGTTTTGACATTAATTTCCCTTAGTGTTCAAATAGACCCGTCGAAAGAATAAAAGCAAATATCGATAAGCAGCAAAATAAGCTGCATCCCTTTGATGAAAGGGGCTAAATCAAACAACACTATACTGAGGATTTTAAAATGGCTGAAGAAAAAGACAGTGGCAACTCAACAAAAGTTCTAATCATAATGACTATTATTTCTGTAGTTTTAGTTTTAGTACTAAAATCTGATGAAACTAAGCATCTAGAAATGGCTGGTTCAGGAACTACACTTGAAGGTAATGCAGCAGCATTACAAGCTGTAAAAAGATACGATAATAACTTCTACGATTAAGTTATTCAGACCTTTCATCATCAATGATGAAAGGTCTTTAATACCCTCCCCAGAAACACCAATCCCTTCATTTATTTCCATTTTCTAATAAAGAAAATTAGCAAAGTCTTATTTTATTCTGTAAGCTTACAAACTTATCTACGACTAAAGTAATGCAAGGTTAAACCAACCTGGCTTTTTAAAATTTATTTTGCCTAGAAAAGGAAAAAACATGAAAAAATCAAATAAATCACCTTTAGCCATTGCTATCGGAAGCACTCTTGTTTCTGGATTAGCATCAACAGCAATACAAGCAGAGACGACTTTAAATATAGGCGAAAACCCATTTTCAATGACAGAGCTGTCTACAGGCTATATGCAAACAGCAAAATCTGATGGCGATAGCGGATCAGATAAGATGAAAGGCGGCTCTTGTGGCGAAGGCAAATGTGGCGGTGCCATGCAAAAAGGCTCCGAAGAAAAAACGGCTGAAGGAAAATGTGCGGGTAATAAACCCATGCCAAAACAAAAATCATCTGATAAAAATACTGAAGCTAAATGTGGCGAAGGCAAATGTGGCGGCGCAATGTAAAGCCACCTGTCTAGGGGCTTTTTAAGCCCCTTTTTAAAACCTCCCCACTTACGATCTATAGAACTTCTCGTTAACTTTACTGTCTATATAAAAATCATCTTCAACAGAGTTAATATCATGAAATGGTTTTTAGTATTTTTCCTATTGTTTTTATCTGGTTGTTCAGGCTTACCCCGTACTATGCAAGGAGGCGGCTTTTCAAATATTAATTTACTCACCGTTAAAGCCAATATACCCGCCCATCTAAATAAAGCCTTTCGGTGGGGAGGTAGCATTATTAATGTGGTAAATGAGGAAAATTCTAGCCAAATCCAAGTATTATATTATCCCATTGGTAGCTATGGCCGACCGCTAACGGAGAAAAAAACAGAAGGTCGGTTTGCCATTTCCAGCCCTCTTTTTTTGGACCCTGCCATTTATAAAGAAGGAGCAGAAATCACTGTCACAGGTATTTTATCAGGTGAAATAAAACAACAAATTGGCAAAAAAACGCTCACCCTCCCCCTTCTAAATATTCAAAACATTCACATTTGGCCCGAATATCAAGAACAAAATGACCGTGCCTACTTTTATCCTTATCCCCCCCCTTATTTTCCTTACTATAGATATAACTCCTACTATAATTACTATTATTAAGCTTACATAATCTTAGAAGCAAGGTATTACACTTCCCATTTTAGTGAGTTATAAGCATTTGGAAGTGGGACTTTAGTCCCGCATGATTATGCTCTAGGCGGGACTAAAGTCCCTCTTCCAATGTAACCCCACATTTTATTTAAAAGGGAAATGTAATACAAGCCACTTTCTAAGCCACATATCTATTATTTTTAAAATGCCTCAAAAAAGAATTAATTTACTGTTTTTCTTGATTGCTGTATCGCCCATCAATCAAGCTGAAAACACATGGACAAGCATTCAGCCCTCTTATCAGCAAGTCAGCCTTACTGGTTTTAGCAGAGCAAGAGATGACATGGTTTTATCAACTGAAGTGGCAGGAAAGGTAAAGACTGTTTTTGTTGATGTCGGTGACATTATTGCAGAACACGGCAATGTTTCCTGCCTTGATGATACTTTTAGCAAAATTGACATTAACTCAACAAAAAATGATATAGAACTGGCAAAAATTGATATTGCTTACTATCAAAAACAAGTAAACAGGTTCAGCGAGCTAGTACGCAAAAAAAATATTTCCCTTAATCAATTAGATGATGTGCAACGACAGCTTGCAACGGCTAAACGTGTTAAAACAAGCAAACAACTGCTCAAACAACGTCAGCAAGAAAAGCTAAATCGCCACTGTATTAAATCGCCTTCTGGCTGGTTTGTTGAAGAGCGTTATGTTGACCCTGGCCAATGGCTTGATATAGGTAACCCCATAGTCAAAGTAGGTAACTATTCAAAATTATTAGTCCCCTTTGCACTTTCTGTAGATGAATTAAATGCTTTAAAAAGTATGCAACAGAACTTAACTGTCTGGCTACCTGAATATCAACAACACATACCGGCTTCTATTGAACGCATTTCCCCTGCTTTTGACCAACAATCCAGAAAAATTCAAGTTGATTTACTGTTAGCAAAAAACCTTCCCGTTCAACGCGGCGGGTTGAGAGTTAATTTAATACTAAAGCTTCCAGACCCCGATAATATATTCTTAATTGATGAAAAAGCCTTAGATAAACGGTTTGAGGAAACATGGATTAAAAGTAAAGAAGGCTTATCCTTCCGCGTAAATTTACTCGGCCGCGCTGAAAATGGGAAAATGCGTATTCAATCCCCTCAATTAAAAGCTGGCGAACAATTTAAAATTATTCACCCTTAAATTAGGCATAAAACATGAAAGGAATCGTGCAGTTTTCATTAAAACAAAAGGTTTTTTATAACCTAATGTTTATCTTGCTGACAGTAGTTGGTTTTTTTGCCATGCTTCAATTACCAGCCGAACGATATCCCAATATTAGTTTTGGCGAAGTGATTATTTCCACCTACTATCCTGGGGCATCCCCCACCGAAGTCGAAACTCTGGTCACTCGCAAGATCGAAGAACAAATTGAAACCGTTGAAAATATCGAGTGGATCAAAGCTACCTCTTATGCTGAACGCTCTCATATCAGGCTAAAATTTATTGACGATAGCGATTATGCTTTTCTGTATAACGAAGTCCGTTTAAAACTGCTTAATATGTTAGCAGAGTTACCTGATGATGTTGACCCGCCACAAATTGATAGCCAAACGGTTGATGATGTTCTGCCTGTCATTGCCATTAATATTGCAGGCGACCATAGCAACCGAGCTTTAGCGCTTATTGCTGAGCAGATTAAATCAAGCCTACAAAAAATACCTTTTATAAAGGAAGTAGATCTTTCAGGAGAATATATTAGGGAGTTTCATGTTTACCTAGACCCACAAAAACTTCGTCAATATGGCATTAGCTTTAATGAAACAATTGATGCCTTGCAAGATGCCAATATATCCATACCCGCTGGAAATTTTAAAGGTAAGAACAGTAACTTTTTGGTAAAAGTCGATGAGAAATTTCATAATAGAATGCAGGTCGTTAAGACCATTATTAGAAAAGACAGTGATGGCAGCTTTATTCGTCTACAAAACTTAATTACCCGTGCTGATTTAGATTATCGTGACCCTCTGGTTATTTCTACCGTCAATGGTAAAGATGTTATTTCATTAAAAGTGATTAAAACCCAAGCAGGTAATGCTATTGATATTAAAGAAGCCATTATAAAAAAGTTAGCCTCCTTTAATTCATTATTTAAACAAGAAAACCTTGAAATAACCCTAACCCAGGATTCAACCACTAAAATCAAAGATGGCTTTAGTACCTTGGGTTTAAATATGTTGCTAGGAATGTTTCTAGTCTCAATTATCCTCTGGTATTTTATGGGGGTTCGTAATGCCGCTTTAGTTACGATAGGCATTCCTTTTTCATTTATGATCACCATGTTATTGATGTATATAACTGGTAATAGTCTTAATGAAATCAGCTTATTTGCCTTTGTACTGGTAACGGGCATCATTGTTGATGATGCCATTGTGGTTTGTGAAAATATTTATCGCCATATTCAAGAAGGCTCAGAAATATACCAAGCCATCATCACAGGAACAGCCGAAGTGGGTTTACCGGTTATATCCTCTACCTTAACGACTGTCTCTGCTTTTTTACCCATGTTAATTATGAGCGGAACAACAGGCGAGTTTTTTGCACAAATTCCTATTGCTGTAACATTTGCATTAATAGCATCATTAATAGAATGCCTACTTATTTTACCTATTCATTATTTAGATTTTGGCCCCAGGTATTCAAAAGAGTTATCTAAACAATTAGAAAAAGATAATTCTCTATTACTTTTTTGTCGCAACATCACTAATAAAGCATTATCCATTACCTTAAAGCATCGCGTTCTTAGTGTACTTAGTATTTTTCTTTTACTATTTATTTCAATAGGGATATTAACGGTTTCTGCAACAGGGCGACTTCCACTGATAAATATCAAGTTTTTCCCCGATGATTACACCCTTTATTACGCAGATGTCATCGGCCCACCAGAACTTTCAATTGAACGAGTAGACGATAAAGTCAGAGAAATTTCACGTTATATCATGGAGGATGGCCCAGGGTTTGCTGAATCCGCCTCTGGATTTGCGGGCTTTTATCCTAACGACGATTATGAACCCGTTTATGGCAATAACTTTGGTACTGTCATGGTCACCATGCCAAATAAAAATAATCAAGAATTTACCGACCCTCTAGCCCATTTAGAAACAATGCGTAAACGCTTAAAAAGTCGCTTTGAGAATAAAGGTTTTTCAATCATCGTACATGCCCAAAAAGACGGCCCTCCAACAGGTAAAGACCTGAATGTTCGTATTGTAGGCACTCAATTTGATTCAATCTCTGGGTTAGCCGATATAATCTTTAATTTTTTACAAACAACTGAATCAATCAGTTCTAATTTAATTGAGTTAAATGATAATCGAGGCACTGCAAAACAACTTTATCGCTTTGATATAAATCATGAGAAAGTGAAAGAGTACGGCTTAAGTAATACCCAAGTTACCCAATTAGCTGGTAGCGTATTAGATGGTCGATATATTGGAAAATATAGACTCAATGATGAAGAAATAGACCTTAAAGTTCTTATTGCACCTCAATCAATACAGTCACCAAGGCAAGCATTAACAATACCTGTGATTGAACATGCTAGCGGCCCTATTCGCCTAAGTGATGTAACTCACTTACGTACTTATTTTCAAGCAGGTGAATTACATCGCTATCAAGGCCAACGAGCAGTAAGCCTTACCGCCAACCTAAAACCAGAAGCAAGCACCTCAACACCCGCAGTTATTGCTTTAGTCAAAGACTTTTATAAAGAAATTGAAGCTCAATACCCAGGAGCCAACCTTATTTTTGGCGGTGAACATGAGGATACCCAGCGCTCATATTCTTCACTTATGTATGCCTTTATTATTGCCGTAATGCTGATGTACATTGTTTTGGCCGCTCAGTTTCAATCTTATCTACAACCCGTTATTATCCTCTCTGCCATTGCCTTTGCTTTGATTGGCGTAGTCTTAGGCAAAGTCTTAACCCAATCATTATTTACAGTGAATAGTTTTATCGCCATTATTGGTGTTGCAGGCGTGGTGGTTAATGATTCACTTATCCTGATTGATTTTATGAATAAAAGTTATAAAGCAGGAGCCACAAGAATAGAAGCTATCAACAAAGCAATAAAGGTTCGTCTACGCCCCATTATTTTAACCACCTTAACCACAACACTCGGGCTATTACCTATGGCATTGGGTTTTCCTGAAGATTCTATTATCTGGGGCCCAATGGCCTCAACCTTTGTCTCAGGCCTGGCCGTTGCCACTATATTAACGTTATTTATAGCCCCTGTTTTATGGGATATGATTCAAGAAAGGCAAGAAAAACAGTTATTAAAAGCCCAATGAAAATAATTTTATTCACCAGTAAAGCACTCACCTCCATCTATTTATTACTTAGCTTAGGCCTTTTTATTTTTCAGCGTGATTTGTTGTATCACCCCTCGGTAAAAATAGACCATTCCTATCAAGAACAGACTTTTTATAATGATAAAGAATCAATTAAAGTCATCGCACTTAATCCAGAACAACAGAACAGCATTATTCTTTTTGGTGGAAATGCCCAAATCATTGCAAACAGAGCACCCAGTTATATTAAAACTTTCCCCAATCATACGGTTTATTTAGTTAATTACAGAGGTTATGGCGGCAGTAGTGGCATGCCAGAAGAACAAGGCCTGTATTCAGATGCTTTACATATTTACGATAAAATCAAAGCCAAACATAATGCTGTCTCGGTTATAGGCCGAAGCTTAGGAACAGGGGTTGCCAGTTATGTGGCCTCTAAAAGAGATATTACAAAATTGGTATTAATAACACCTTACGATAGCATTGAAAATATCGCCAAGTTTCGCTACCCAATTTTTCCCATCTCTTTTATTCTGGAAGATAAATTTGACTCAGTAGGCAGAGTCAACACAATAAAAGCTAATACCTTAATCATTCTTGCAGAAAATGACAAAATCATCCCCCTAGAAAATTCACAAAGGTTAATCAATCATTTCCCCGCATCACAAATAACAGTAGCAACGATTAACAATACAAACCATATAACCCTGTCAGACACCACAAAATTCTACACACTATTAAAACAATTTTTACGGTAGGAGGGGCCTCTGGCCGCGATTGCTCTTGATCTTTTTCGATCCCGGCCAATAAATACCCCACCACCAACCCAAAGGAAAAACATGCAAAATTACGGCACATTAGACACATCATTCAAAGCAGCAGGCGAAGAAACAGGCGTTAGAAAACTAGTCGATGAGTTTTACCATCAAATGGAAACCCAACAAAGAGGACATCATATCCGCGCCATGCACAAAGAAGATCTAGTCATAATCAAAGACAAATTATCCCTCTTTTTAATCGGCTGGTTAGGCGGCCCAAAAAACTATGGCGAAAAATATGGCAGTATATCTATCCCCATGGTTCATCAGCATTTAATCATTGGAGAAGAAGAACGAGACGCATGGTTATTTTGTATGACTGAAGCATTAAAACAACAAGATTATACCGCTGAATTTAAGAAATATTTAATAGAGCAATTAGCCTTTCCAGCAGAAAGAATTAGGCAGGTTTCTCAAATGGCGCATAGCTAGAAATACCCGGTAGGAGGGGCCTCTGGCCGCGATTGCTCTTGATCTTTTTTCAGTCGCTGCCAGAGTCCCCTCCTACCCTGTTGAAACTATTGCTTTGGAAAGTTCAATCAATGAAACAGCAAAAGGTATCGCCGAAGTTCGCCCTGAAACATAAGCAGATAGCTTTCTTACATCCCATTGACTACCCCCAAAAGCATTACCCTTAATTGGTGCAAGCTTATATAACAGATAATACTCACTACCTGGAGTACCGGGATAAGCCTTTTTATTTTTCAAATCACTGTTACTGATAATAACAGGTGATTCACCTACTATTTCCCACAGCCTATTAGTCTCCAACTCACCCTTTCCATGGAGTAATAAATACTTGGCTCCAATTTCACCAGAGCCATATTTAAACGCTGTAGAGCCCACTCTAATATTGTATAACTGCTTATCTTCTATCCACTGATATTGCTGTTCATCTTTATAATAAGCAACCAAAACACTCACATCACTAGGCGGCTCAGCTCTTACTTTTTCAGCAGCTGAAGCATATTCAGACATCATCTCATGCACATCATCCGTTTTAGCTTTCTTATGAATATCATATTGATGATATGACAGTTGCTCTCGCTGAGAAGCACGATTAGCAAAGTGATTCACTACCTCTTGAATAAAATCAGCAACGGCATCTAAACCATCGGCATTATTAGAAGGTGAAATAGGAAAAGCACCTAATCCAGGGATAATTTCATGAAAACCGCGTCGTTCATAATTTTCAGTACCGGGGTAAAGTATATAAGCCCCAACCGTTCTGCGAATGGCATCTTTATACGCATGCATTTTTAACAAATCAGCCCGCTTATAATTTCCCTTTTTCTGCATTTCTTTTTCATCATTCAAATCCTCAGAACTTTCTGAACTTAAATATTCCAATCCCTCTACTTTATACTTGGCATCAAAATGGACGTGAACAATAATTTCTTGTTCTTCCGCTTCTTTTTCCGTAAATGCTTTTGGCCATAAAGAAAGCGTATAGTCTGGTCGCATCTGCTGAGTCCAACTTCCAGCTTTGGGGTAATCTGAAGCACCAAATGTTCGGTTATAATTAAACTGAATACAAAGCTCTCTCCCTTTATAGTGATACTCCCCCTTAATGGCCGTATGTTTTCCTGCTTGCAATTGTAGACCTAGCCCATCATTAGTTTCCTTAATCAGTACTTTGGTTTCCTTAGCATCAACATCAAAAATATTTTCAATTAAACGCAATAATTTAAAAAACAACCAGTATTCATATAAAGTAGCTACATCACGCTTCCCTATCTGATAAGCATCATTATCAAAGCCATTCCACAGCAGTTTTGCAGCAAGATCATACATTAACCAAACACGCAAAATTTCCCGATAGCCTTCCTTACGCTGAAGCACAGGACTATTTAATGGCAAAGAGGTTGCCGCCTGAACTTCACAAAAAACATTATGATTTAAATATTCAGAGAACCGTATCTCAAGTGCCTTGGCCTCTTGATAGATATAAGGGCGTTTTTTAGAGTCTGAATATTCTGCTTCAATATGTAGACAGATAGAGCCACAGAACCGAGCAAATTCTTTTAATACATATTTTACAAACCTGTTTTCAGGCGTATCCACGGTATCAATTTTAATTTCTGTTGATAAGCGAGAGGGCACAGAATTTAGTTTGGCAGATAAAGCATGGTTTTGTGGTAGCTTTATCCGACCAGAACGAGATGCAATTTGCCGAATATGTTTAGAGCCAATGCGCCGAGAACGACGAATATCCACTTCTTCAACGCGATGACTCCACGCCGTCACAGGCATAGAAATAACTCTGTGTACCGCATTACGAAAATCATCAGAATCAACAATGGACTGTACAAAAGCAAATCGCTGATACAACGTTGCAGAATCCCCGTCATAATCTACGGTAAATTTTTGAGTGACTGGCGATGAGTGCAACATCAACAATTCAGTACACTCTGCGGTTATATCCTCCAGCATCTTACGGTATTCACTACGATAGTCTGCTTTTATAGATCTAACTTCTACAGCAATATCAATACTTTCATATTCAGCATGTGCAATTATTAGCGCTAATCTACCTACATAAATATTTGGAGTAATGCGCCCACGGTGCGTGTTACGTCGTGATGGATGAACAATCCCTGAAATGTTTTTAAGACTATATCCCTTAGGCAACTCATATTCATAAGCCTTACCCTCTAACAACTGAACTGACTCTTCAGCGTTTTCAAGCGCATGCACATCTGTATATTCAAGTAAGGTATTTTGCTCAATGCTACTTTCAGGATTAATGATAAGAAACACATCATTATTCAGCTGAATTTTAACTTCATCAACACTATAAGAAGATTGCATCATATACCTAAAACTTCACTGGGTAGGAGGGGCCTCTGGCCGCGACCGAAACAAGATCAAGAGCAATCGCGGCCAAAGGCCCCTCCTACCCCAATAATATTAAACTATGCTTCTGCAAAACTGGTAAACCCATCCGCTATCACTCGCTCATGCATCCGCTTAAGTTTTTGATAAGAAAGCGGGTATTTAACCGTATATTTATCAGATTTATCAGATTTATCAGCATTTATTTGAAAAACATCATTTTCAGATTGCTCAAGACATAAACGACCCAACGCCTTCAAAATTTTCTCTATTTTATTGCGCGAGCCATGAAGCTTAGGTAATAGTTTTTGCATAATAGCCGCATCAATAATATCGTTTTCTTTTATAACACTGCCGTCTGCTAATTCGGTATAAATAGCCACAAACCGACTAATTTCTGCAGCGGTTCTATAACCAAATTCAGCACCAGCTTCCTGTAGTTTTTCAAAAAAAGGCATTAACGTCTGTTTAATGCCACTCTCAATTTTCACTTTTTCGATTGCTTTAGCAACAAAACTCTCTCCCATTGCACTCCCAGCTCCACGAAGAGACTCCATATCCAAAGCTTTTGGTTCATCAAAATAAGCATCCATTTCAGATTTAGACACCCTAAATTCAATCACATTTGCGCGATCAAGTACCTTTGGGCTAAACATATAGGTGGTTTCATCAATATTTACCGTGCCTATAATAAACAAGTTTTCTGGCAACTTAAGTGTTGCAGGCACATCACAATCATTCCATTCCTCAGTATCAGGGTGCAATGTAATAATTCTATCTGTAGATTCCATCGCCGATAAGAAATCGGCAAAATAACGCTCTACATGAGACATATTCATCTCATCTAAAATCAAAAAATAAGGTTTAACTGGGTCTTTTTCTGCACGAAGAATTAAATCTAATGCGCCAGAATCTGGACTAATATATTTTCCTTCTTCAAGTGCATTAGGAAACCCCAGTAAAGGCTCTCTGTTTGTCCAGTCTGCACCTACCGCAATCATGCAATATTGTTCTTTAGACTCTGTGATCCATAATGAGAAGGCTTCTGCTAGTTTTGTTTTTCCTGAGCCTGATAGGCCTGTTAGGATTATGAAGGGCTTTGATTGGAGGGAAGCAATGTATCGGAGTGAAAAAGATGATAAAAATATAAGACCACTTCTTTCAATGTCAGTTTCAAAACACGAAAAACTAACTATCTGAGAACTCCCATTTTCTATGTTAGGGTATTCGATAGTTGGCCATATTTTTGCAATATTTTCATATACTGTAAGAAGGTGAAGTAAATCTTCAATTAATAATTTACTCGACGGTAATTCCTCTATTGGATAAAACTTTGCAGCAATGTTTGATTTCTCATACGACTTTCCTAGAGAGGTATTTGCACGTAAATCTAAAGAGCTATCACTCCAATTGTTTAACCCTTCAATTTCAGAATGAATAACTCTCGATATATGGATTTCTCTCTTTTTTGCCTCTTTTATTCCCAACCTATTTATTGGTCCACTCGTCCCTTGGTTTAGAGATAGATAAACTCCACTTCCATCTGCCCTAAATAAATAAACGGGATAAACGCCCTCTTGAGTAGATTTAGTAACTGTCTTATCTAGTATTGATAACCAAGAAATATTCGCCCATTTACCGGCTCCAGCACTACTTTTTATTAGATAAAAATCACTATCATTAACTATATTTTCAACAGTAATTTTAAAGTCTGAACGAACAAAGTTAGCAAGCTGATTATCTTTAAACTGTTTAGATGTTTCCTTCACCCACTCAGTTGATATTTTTCTTAAACTATCTTGCAAATCCATGCATATCTCCAAAATATTTGTATCTTAAAAATGTAATCACTTAAAAAGTCAGTGAACTCTGCAACTGAGTATCATGCCACACAAGCCTTGAATAGTTACGGTTATTTTAAATAGTCTTTCATTATGGAAAACAGATCCCTTTGGGTATTGTAGACAAACAAACACGTTCAAAAATGATGGCTACTATCAGAGAAAAAAATACCAAACCTGCAATAACCGTTCGATCTTTATTGCATCGCCAAGGCTTTCGTTTCCGTATTCACGATAAATCATTACCAGGTACACCTGATGTTGTTTTCAAAAAATATAAAGCCGTGCTTTTTATTCACGGTTGCTACTGGCATAGACATGATGGCTGTATATTAGCCAGCACCCCAAAACAGAATAAAGAGTTCTGGGTTAACAAATTTAATGCTACTGTAATTAGAGATGGCATAATTTATTTTAAATTAAAAAAACTGGGTTGGAGAGTTGCTGTTATTTGGGAATGTGCTATTCGTGATAAAACCCATTTACCAGATCATATCAATACTTTAACTGGGTGGTTAAAGTCAGAATCTGAGTATATTGAAATTCCTAATTATGTTACTGAATTTTAAATAGCTATAAAATGAATCCATTGTAGGAGGGGCCTCTGGCCGCGATTGCTCTTGATCTTGTTTCGGTCGCGGCCAGAAGCCCCTCCTACAGCCATACTGCATCCCATAAAGGATAGTCTCCTATATTTTTTACAATATTGGCTCTTAATGGATTGGCGACTATATATCTTGCCATTTTCTGTAAATCTTCTTCCTTTCTTATTGCATGGTCATAATATCCATCTTGCCATAAAGGTTGATTGGCTATTATTTCACTTTGTTTTCTGCGTATTTTTTGTATTTTATATGCTGAGCCACCTTTTACACTTTTCACAACTTCTGACAAACTTTTGTTATTTTGTAAGGTAAATAACCAGTGAACGTGATCGGGCATGATGACAAAAGCTAGGCTATTTACATTTTGTTGTTGATGCTGTTGTTTCATGTTCTGAACAACGACCCGAGCTAACATAAAATCAGTAAATATTTTTTGTCTTTGATGGGTAATGGTGGTGATTAGATACATCTGGTTATTTTCGGAATGACGGCCTTTTCTTAGGTCTTTGGCATGAGGTGGTTTTTTTGTTGTCATGCATTAACTTTAGAGGATTATGGTTTTAATTCAATTTGGTGCGTACTATTTCCTTGGCTTTGTTTCGGTCGCGACCAAAGGTCCCTCCTACCCTTTACATAGCTTAATCATAGTTTCGGCTATGGGTGAAAAATTGGGTGCTGTTTGTATCTAACATCAATTTTACTCAAGACTGTCTTTTTTGATGATTATATTCATCTATAATTGACTTTTCCTGTGAGGGGTCTTTGGCCGCGACCGAAACAAGATCAAGAGCAATCGCGACCAGAGGTCCCTCCTACTTTTTGGTGAACCATTTATATAGGGCTGGAATTACTAATAGGGTTAATACTGTTGCCAATGGTTTTTGCACTTCTGATCCTGTGCCCGATGCTAACAAAAAAGGTATCAGCCCTAATGCTGTGGTGACTGCTGTCATTAATACAGGTCTACTCTTAAACACCCGCCTTTAATTGAGGCTTCATCTATTCTCATACCGTCTTTTACTAATTGGTTTAGATAGGTCATTAATACCATGCCATTTTCTAACGCTATACCAAACAAGGCGATAAAACCGATTGAAGCAGGGACTGATAGGTTTTGTCCACTGAGCCAAAACTGCTATAAAGTAATAATGAAATAGTCGGCAATGTTACTGGGATTACAACGGCTAAGCGTTTATTGGCTTCTTTTTGTAAAGGGAATTGCCCGCCCCATTTGATAAAATAACCTGCTGGAAGTTCTATTTCCCTATCAATCACTTGCTGTGCTTGTTCTACAAAGGAGACAATATCGCGCTCAATAACATTGGCTTGAATGCTGATAAACCTTTGGTTATTTTCTCGAGTAATTGTCTTGGGCTGATAATTCCTTCAATGGTCGCCACTTGAGCTAAGGGGACTTTAAATCCATCAGGTCCACTAATTAATAATTTACGCAATACTTCTAGCGAATCCCTATCTTGTTTTCGATAACGCACCAAAATATCATAGCGTTTTACGCCTTCAAAAACCTGCCCAGCGATAACTCCACCGATGGCACTGATGTGGGAATTTTTTCTGCTACAAAAGGAAGCGTTGCCAGAGTTTGTCCAATATGACCGCCATGGTCATAACTACAAACACCACAATGAGAATTGTGGTTATGATCAATCACGGCTAGGTGATTATCAAGATCAAGAGATTGGCTAATATGAGTCTGATCATCAATAGACAAGTCATGGATATCCGTTACCAACCAGGTAGACATCCATACCGTCAAAAAGGCTAAATAACAAATACTCAATCGCTTCATGCGATAGATAATACTAATAATTAGACTAATATGTATTTTTAAAAACTTAGCGACTTATAAATTATGGTAACAATTAACTTATTGGGAAGTATGGGCAAGAAAGCCCGTAGGTAGAATACAGGAACAGTTGTCGAGGGTGAATGACTCGACCGCAAGAAAACTTTTAGAACAATTAATACCAATCCTTACAAAACAGGTCTACAATTTTATGATTAAGTCAATTCACTGACTTAATCAACCAAAACATAAATATCTTACATAACCCGTTTTTTTTGTAAACAACAACCCTAAACCAGAGAAAAACAATAGAAATGTACCTGGTAAGGGTACTGCGGTAAGTATGGCGTCCGGGGTTTCTCTGTAGTCGGTTTCTATATAGAGCCCAGAAGTAGTCGTAGGCATATACTGACTCATAGTATCTATCGTAACAGAATAATTTATCAAGGTTACTCCTGATGAAAAACTATTATCTTCAAATGTAATATCATGTAAAAAATAAAAATCAGTTTCCGTCAATTGCCCCTCTAAAGAGACTGATCGTATAGAATTTCCTGGGACATCATTAGCCATAAATTTAAATAGCCCCGGTTGACTAATTTCAGCCGTTACATCTCCAAAAGCATTGTGACCAAAAGCTTGTAACGAGGTTATTTCATTTTCTTTTGTTGTCCCAGCAAGGTTTAATACATCGGGTTCAATACCATTACCTAAGAAATCACCATTAAAATCGATAGAAAATACAGTTTGCTGGTCATTTCGTTGATAATTCAAATACCAATCACCCGTAGTTCCTAAAGTATAATTATCCCAAACACCATTTAAAATAATATTGGCATTGGCGGTAACAGGAAGCAAAAAAACTAAACCACAAGCCAGCAATAACTTCCTCAAAAATATATTATTCATTTCCAACATTCCTTTTAAAAAAACTAAATATTACGAATTAAGAGCTATATGCTAGCATTTTCATCAAGCACTAACAACTAAGGTCATCTTTATTTTAATCCCTCCTATTCTAATCGCCATAATATGAACTCAAGCTCTGTATTTGATATATGACAAATTAATTATTATTCCACTGTAAATAAAGCAAAATGCTTGCCAGCATAAATCAAAACCTTATTTCTATTTCTCCCTCTTTTCAGACTCGAGACAAATGCTCTATCTCTCATGTTATCAAGTGCTAATCGTCAAAAACTTATTTTTGTAAAACAACTGTGCGGAAAATAACTGATTGATATAAATGCTTAAATCAACTTTTGACCCTCTATTTGCCTATTATTTTTAGGTTATTTAACAATGTTATATTAATTTTCTTGTTGAATTTTTAATAGAAAGTCTATCTTTTTCTTGCTTGATTTACATGGCATAAAACATGCTTTTCATTTTAGAAATTAAATATTAATGAGAGAAAGGAAATGCATCTAAATAACTCTATATACAAAATAGTTTCAATTTTTTGTTTTAGTCTACTACTCAACAGCGCCAATGCTTCTATAGCCTATACGATTGATGGCTACAATGATTTGACGGGAGTACAAACATTGTATTCAATTAATACAGCAACAGGGTCAGTAACAGCCATTGGAAATACAGGCTATAGAATCAGTGATATTGCATGGGATAGAACAAAAGGAAAGCTTTATGGTGCAGTTAAATCCAGACGGTTTGGTGATGGATATGATGGCTTAGTTACAATTAACACTTCTACCGGTGCCGTAACAGAAATCGGTAGTTGGAAAGATTCATCTGGTAACCTTTCTAACCATTTAGTAACTCAAATTGATATAGACTCAACAGGAAAAATGTATGGGTCAAATAAAGGTGGCAAACTAATAGAAATAAACTCCTCTACTTCTGTTGTATCTTCTGCATACCACACGGTAACAGCAACTGATGGAACTACTGCAAATGTTGGGCTAGGTCGTTGGGGATTATCTTTTGATAATTCAGATATGCTGTGGAGAAATATAGGACAAACTAATCAATATGTTACTAGCGATATTGCTTCAAATATTACCACAGCTATTTCTGCAATCCCCAACTCAAATGGCTTTGGCTATACTTTTAGTGGCGGGGTTGATCTGGAAAAAATTATCCTTGAACTCGAATTTAATGGACTCCCTTTTCAATTTGAGGTTGAGGGTCGTCATGGTTCATTCGATCTTTCAACAGGATTATTTTGGGTTTTAAATGGTGAAACTATCTTTAAATATGATATGGCCACTGGTTCAATTGTTGATTTCTTGGCTTTAACGAATGTGTCTGTCGTTGAAAACCCCTTTTCAGTCAATCAAGGAATAAGAGGCCTTGCCTTTGCTCCTGTACCTGTTCCAGCAACGATATGGCTATTTGGTTCGGCAATATTTGGCTTAGCCAGATACTCTAGAAACCGAAGCCAAATTTTGGCTTGAGGCTAAATTAAACCGATAAGGCTCACAGAATATGGAGAAGAAAAAACTATATAAACCGAGTTGTCTTCTCCATTTTTGTATGCTTTTCTTTACATTTTAATAAAAAATAAAATTCTAATATACGGTTAACTCATTGATAAAAAAATATTTCACCATTAAGGCGTGAGTTTTGCTTTAAATAACTTGAATGTAAGAATTAACTTATTTCACTAAAATAAGGTGTTATTTATGATTAATATAAATGATTTTAAAATACAGTTTGTGTTTATACTGATTCTATCTTTTTTTCAAACAAATGCTACAGCGACCATAACGGGCTTTTCTAATTGTGTTGGTGCAGAAAATTGCTTAGTTACCTCAACACCTCCAAATCCTATTGTGCAAGACCCAAATGATGGAATATTGCTGGCATGGGATGAAGTGCAAAACCATACTCTTACCAGCCGTTTGTATATTGACAGAGTTTTTGATAGCACAGCTTCTTTTGTAGGAACTGATACTAATGGCTTGTTTCTTGAAATTGGTACCATTGTTTCTAGTCATTACTTTCAATGGGATCCAATTAATAATGGCAATACGCGTGTAACTGCAACTGTTACCACCGATTCACAAGTGTTTGCATTTATTACCCAAACACAAAAATTATTTGATAGCGATGCTCAGCTAGGATTAGCTAGTCTTGATTATGCCAACTTTGGTTTTCGTGGACTAGAAGGTGGTGATACCACTGTCTTTAATGGTGGTGCTGTTGACTTAAGCTGGCATGCAACTAGCCTGGTGATTGGACACGTATGATTACCGCATTTTCACCCACTGCCGTAGTTCCTGTTCCTGCAGCAGTCTGGCTATTTGGTTCAGGTATTATTGGTTTAATGGCTACGACTCGACGAAAGAAAGGATAGTTGAATGGAAACCAATTAAATGCGGCTCCTTCGGGAGCCGTTTCTGTTTGTACGGATAATCAAAATTTGGGTAAGACTTATAAAAAACAGCTTAAACAAAAACAATCTAGCCTCCAATTAAAACAGTAGGAAAACCTACAACAATAGTCCCACCATGAGAGCAACTATCGCCTAATCGAGCAGCGGGCATACTAGCAATCATCACTGTTCCCGACCCTTTTACAATAGTATCTGGCGGCCCTACACAGACAGCCATATCACCCATTCGAGCAGCAGGCATTCCACCTATCATTACAGTTACTCCTCCCGGTGGAAGAATCGGCCCTCCAACATGAGGGATAACCCCTGTAACCATTGGACATACATGCATATCTGTAATTCTTGCAGCTGGCATTCCCATAATTAACTTTTCCTTATTCGTCTATTATCCTAAATAAATCAGTTTATTTAACATTACGTCCGTCGCCTCCATTAGCGATATCGATACCTTGCATAATAAACTTTTTTTGATTTTCAACAACTTTAGTCGGATCTACTTGTACAGCTGCTAATAAAATCGCACCATTGACTGCTTTTGCTGTTAAATCTGCTGGAGGAGGAATAACGGCTTTGTCATTGGGTGAAATATCATCACCACTCCAAAAAGCAGCTATAGCCGCCCAACCAGCAGCTGACTTAAATTCAGTTGCTTCAGCAGCCAATAGTGTTACTTTGCAGTTTTCAGGTGTAGGTTTGTACACCCACGCTTCTGCTAATTCTATCGCTTTAATATCAAATTCTGATGATGTCTCGGTTAAAAAGCTTCTTGCACATAAACAAGCCCACCAAGTACTCTCTCTTTTAGAGAGTCCCGCAGACAGAAACATAATGACATCGATATATAATTCATTTGTCATTAATTGCTGAATATATTCAGCAGGCGAGACTCCCTCTTCTAATAAGGTTAGAGCTTTATCCGTTAATTCTAACTCTGCCGCAATAAGTTGTGCTTTTGCTTGTACAATCTTAATAAAGTTAAATTCTGTCATTTTTTTCTCTTTGAAGATACTATCAGCTAACTCAAACTAGTTAATCATGGTTATTCCACCCTTCAGGGTCAACATTCCATCACCTTTTACTGTCGTCATTGGACTCTTCATTTCAGCCGTTGTAGTTCCTTCAATTTTAACCGCAAGTCCTTTAATAGTTACTCCTGACTGATCAATTTTCACACTGTTACTCCCCACTTTTAATTCAATTGAAACGGCTGCTTCAATAGTGCTTTTACCTGAACTAACATCTAATGAATGGTTTCCTGAAGAGATTGTGGTTGCATCATCACCTTTTACATTAATTGTTCGCTTTCCTTTATCAATATCAACCGCATAGTCACCCTTTTTGACAGTCAAAGTATCGTTTCCTTGATCTAAGCTTGTCGTTCTATCATTGTAGATCTCAATAGTTTGATCTCCGCTATCCGTCTTATCAAACCCCACCTTTAAAGTGTCATTATTTTCTACAACACGGTTAAAATCTTTTTCTGCATGAATATACAATTCCTCTTCGTCTTTTTTATCTTCAAACCGAATTTCATTAAAGTTATCTGCAACACCTTTTTTTGAACTCCGTGTTTTTACACCACTTTGTGTTTGATTATCTGGCAATGAATAGGGAGGCATTTGATCCGCATTATAAACACGTCCTGTAATCATCGGTTGATCAGGATCCCCTTCTAAAAAGCTGACAATAACTTCTTGTCCAATCCGAGGTAATGATATCCATCCCCAGTTTTTACCCGCTGTTGGATATGAAACACGAATCCAGCAAGAACTTTTTTCATTGTTCTCTCCTTCTCGATCCCAGTGAAATTGCACTTTCACTCTGCCATATTTATCAGTCCAAATTTCTTCATTTTGTTTGCCTACAACTATCGCTGTTTGTGAACCTGAAACAACAGGTTTAGGCGTGTTTCGTGGTGGTCTAAACTGTTGCTCTGAATTAAGCGCTATAAAATGGACATCAAAAATAACACCGCTCTTATTATGATTAGAAAGGCCATTATCACCTTGAATAACATAGTTGGCGGCAACAACAACATGACGAGTATTTTCTTCCTCAAAATAATAATCACTCAAGGAAAATTCCATTCCCGCTTGAATTCCCATTGCATTTGCATGCCCATTAATTAAAGAGTATTGAGTATTAAGCTCTTCAATTCGCACATCTGTCCGTTTGCTACCAACACTGGTATCGGTATATTTTCCAGGGTAATCATAGACTTCAAAATCATCATGCATATGTCCTTGTCCCGCACTAGATTTTGCCGTTAGATCTGAACTGGGAGCTTCAAAATCGAAGTCATTAATTTCTACTGTCCCTGATTGCAGTTGAGATCCATTAAGCCATTCAAAGATATGATCCCGTTCTCGAGCCGAGATATTTCCAGGCGGAAAATATGGAATTTCTGAATAAGAATCAATAGACTGGTAATCACTATTATTGTCGGTGATAACCATAGTATGCTTATCTTCTTCATGCTTAAAGTAATAAAAAATACCCGCATGCTCCATCAATCTGCTGATAAAATTAAAATCACTTTCTCTGTACTGTACGCAATAATCGAGCTTATCATAAGAGGAGCCATCGACCTTATCATCAACTTCAACATAGCCATGTTCCTGCAGAATATTTTTTACAATATCAGGAATGGTCATTTCTTGAAAAATACGACAATTTGTCTTACGTGTTAAAAACCATAACCATGGGCGTAAAACAGCTCGGTAGTTATAAACACCTTCTGCAAATCCAGTATGTTTTAACTGAACTACTGCGCCGTTAAAATAACGAACAGAGCCACTAGTCATTTCCAACTTGACTGTCATGTCCTTACCTAACAACGCTTTTACATCGACAGTGCCTTTTTTTTGTTCTCGAGAAAGGTCAACTTCAAATTCAAAAAGCCTCCCCATCTCTTCGCTGCCCGTGAGTTGCTGAAAAAGCAACTCATCATCTCCTAAAGGTGTTTTAACTGATGTCGTACGATTATGTTCACTCATCACTTTGTATTTTTATCATTATTTATAATAAATGCCACTCTGTAACACTATCAATTATTTATCATTCGCCTGATCGGCACCAATAGCAGTATTAACTAAGCAATAAATAGCTCTGGTCAAGAGATCCAGAATCATACGTACTAGAGATAACGTAACATCTCCCACAAAGCTAAATACTTTTCCTGTAACGGTGGTATATATCTTTTTTAATAAGCTAACTACGTAAGATGCGATTTCCTTTGATGTCTTCCATGCGCGTTCCAAAGCAAAAGATAATTGATCTAATATAGTCATACCTGGCACAATTAAAAGACCTTGCACTAGAATACCCGCCGCTTTTAAAACATACATTATTGCACTGCTTATCATTCTCAATGTATAAGTTGATAATGGCATACTTTTATCACCCGTCAACCAACTCAGAATAAGATTTTCAGTATCTGAAAAAACAACCCCACTTTTAAGCTCTGACCAATCGCTATGTCCTTTTATCGATGCTTGATAACTATCTTTATAATGAGCTGACACTGGATTATAAGGTTTATTTAAAAGGCAATAGCTATCTCCAGGCATAGGGGCATGAACAAAAGGCCATAACGGAATCAAACTTACAATATCATTATGGTGATGAACACGAAAAATATTTTCTTCTTCAACGGCTTGAGTCAAGCCTGATGCAAAAGGAGAAAAGCCAACCCGTGGGCTTCCAAATGTATAAAGGGAAGACTTTGCAATATTATAATGTGCCAACCATTCGGCAGAAATACTCGCCAGAGCTCCACCTAAACTGTGACCAACACAATGAACTCTCTCAGGTTTATTTTTTTTAAAAAAATTATTAAGATTCGGTTCAATTTCAGTAAACACCCTATTAAAACCTGGATGTATAACTTTACCTGAAGATGAAAATGAAATTCCACAATTCCCATCAGACACCCAATCATGGGCACTTGCTGTTCCCCGTATTGCTAGAATAGCTTCTTTCTCATAATCCCCTTTACCCATTGCTATAACGCCAAATCCTGTGGTCGATTTAAAAACAAAAGCCCCCGTAGTACTAGCAAAAGTATTTGCGCCAGTTAAATTGAATTTCTCTTGTAATTCAGGTGCTTTTGCAAACGCAATTCTTGCACTTGCTTCAGAATTACTTTTTAAATTATAGACAGAAATAGCCGCATCAATGGCTTCTTTAGGTGATAAAGCTGGCATAACAACCCCTTATTTTTTATTAATCCTACAAATTCCAGTATAGCCACTTCCTGAAGGGCTATCCGTAATGCCTACAAAGTTTTCATCATTGTTAAAGTCACAAGACAGTTCAAATGGAACAAGCTCTGAACTACTATCCAAGTCATTTAGTTCACCGTTGTAATCGTAATTACCTTTAACAAAGTGCCAACCAAGGTATTCTTTTCCTTGACTAGAAAAGGTTATTGTTTGGGTCACCATTTTTGCTGATGGCAAAAAGGTATTAACACTTTTAGTGTAAAGTGCATTAAAGTGAAATATTCCATTTTTATCTGTCACTGTTTCAGTGACATATTCCTTACCCGTAAAATCAAATATCACTTTACGAACTACTTTTACATCACTAACTGCCACCCCGTTTTCAGCGACCCTTCCAGTCATATCCGTAGACAAACATACTTTCATAAATCCAAACAGTCCCATGGCACTCACCCCTGTAATATTTGAAAAAAATAATAAACAGAAAATAATATATCTCAATAAAATAAATTTTTCTGACTTCAGCATTGCTAAATCAACATAAGCTTGTCATTCAAGGCCATCCAGCCACCTGGCTCTTTAATTAACTTATCTACATCATACTTCCCAAAAATTCGAGTCGCTCCTCGTCGAGCAAATATTTCATACATAATTTTAGAAGCTGGACCGACAGCCCCTGATCCACCTATGCCTAGGCCTCCACTAATTGCCTGCTCCTGATAAGCTCGCCAATGAATTTCTGATGCCGTGGTCAAGCAGACTTTGGTCATCGTTAGTTTTACTCCAAATTTTGCGACAGAACTAGCAATACCTGTAGCAATACCAACAGCACCTACTGGAATTGCCGCTCCAGCGAGCTGTGTGCCTCTTATTCCCGCTTTTAGAGCTTTCATTTTGATCAAAACCTCAAGCCATTCCGTAATTGTTTTTGTTTTTCTATAACGGCTAGATATACCTTTAAGTTGGAGTATATGTGCTGCGGTTGAGCCTGTCGCATTCGAGTGTTGTAGAATTCCAGCTACATCAACTTGTGTTAATTGGCTTGCAATATTTCCGGCTAATGCCAACCCACCTCCACCGATTCCCTTCAAGCTTCGACGCCCCAAATACTTTCTAGTATATTTAGATGTCCCTTCAATTTGATGGAGAAGAAACTGCGGATTTTGAACAACGTCTGCACCCTCAAGGCTCATTACATCATAATATAGCCGTGCAGAAGCAGCGACAACATCAGCACCATCTAGAAAACTTGCAACACCTTCTATTAAATCCCACGCTGATCCATCATCGACTACGGTATCGTTTATATGATCGATTAATTTACCCACTCATCTCTCCTCATTTATCAAATTAAAAAATTTTAAATACACTATTTCTCATTCAAAACTTATACACAAACTCCCCATCAGCGACACTAACATGTACCTGCTCTATCAATTGACCTTCTATCATCCGAGTCAAAAACTCCGTACTGATGCTTGGTAACATTGTATTAGTCAAAATAGCATCAATCATCCTTCCACCACTTTCTAGCTCTGTACAACGCTCTGCAATTAATTTAAGTACATCATCATCATAACTAAACGGGACTTTGTGATTTTCTAATATGCGTTTTTCTATTCGCCCTAATTGCAACTTAGTGATTAGTTTTATCATTTCATCACTTAATGGATAATAAGGAATCACAACTAGTCGACCTAATAATGCAGGAGGAAAGACTTTTAATAATGGCTCTCTCAGAGCTTTTGCCATACCTTCGGGTTCTGGCATTAAATCGGGGTCTTTACAAAGATTGCTGATTAAATCGGTACCTGCATTGGTGGTTAATAAAATCAGGGTGTTTTTAAAATCAATGACTCGACCTTCGCCATCTTCCATCCAACCTTTATCGAAGACTTGAAAGAATATTTCATGGACATCAGGATGCGCTTTTTCTACTTCATCTAACAACACAACTGAATAAGGTCTGCGTCTAACTGCTTCCGTTAATACGCCTCCTTCTCCATATCCGACATAGCCAGGAGGCGCACCTTTTAAGGTTGATACAGTATGTGCTTCCTGATACTCACTCATATTGATGGTGATTACATTTTGCTCGCCACCATATAAAGTTTCGGCTAGAGCTAATGCAGTTTCGGTTTTGCCAACACCCGAAGTCCCTGCAAGCATGAAAACACCAATAGGCTTATTAGGGTTGTCCAAACTTGCTCTAGACGTTTGGATTCGTTTGGCGATCATGTCTAACGCATGACGCTGCCCAATAATTCGTTTCTCAAGGTTATCAGCAAGGTGTAATATATTTTCCAATTCATTTTTAACCATGCGTCCAACAGGAATTCCCGTCCAGTCACCGACGACTGCCGCCACGGCTTGATGATCTACACTGGGTAAAATTAGAGGACTTTCTCCTTGAAAGTCATTCAACTGAGCTTGTAAATCCTTTAATTCAATTAATAGAGCTTCACTATCAACAGAGTCAGTTTCATTACTTGAAAGCTCATTAACTATCTCTTCCTGAGTAACTGCCACCTCTTCAACTTTCCCTATTTTTTCTCTTAATTGTTTCCGTAATGCTAAAATTTTAGTGACTAAGTCACGCTCAACAGTCCATCGTTCATCTATCTTGGCTAAATGTTCTTTTTCTATTTCTAATTTTTCAGTCGCAACAGTTTCACGCTCTGTCACATCAACACCCACAGACTTTTCTCTGGCAATTATGTTGAGTTCAGTTTCTAAAGCATCTATACGTTTACGCGAATCATCCACTTCTGCAGGTACAGCATCTTGAGAGATTGCGACTCGTGCGCAAGCGGTATCTAACAAACTGACTGATTTATCGGGTAATTGACGTGCAGGAATATATCTGTGAGATAATTTTACAGATGCTTCTAAAGCCTCATCAAGGACTTGCACCTGATGATGTTTCTCCATAACATTCGCAACACCACGCATCATCAATATTGCTTTATCTTCACTCGGCTCATTAACCTGAACAACTTGAAAGCGTCGTGTTAAAGCGGGGTCTTTTTCAATATGTTTTTTATACTCAGCCCATGTGGTTGCAGCAACAGTACGTAATGTTCCTCTTGCCAAAGCAGGTTTAAGTAGATTAGCTGCATCCCCAGTGCCTGCAGCACCACCTGCACCAACCAAGGTATGTGCCTCATCAATAAATAAAATAATAGGTTTTTCTGATGCTTGAACTTCATCAATCACTTGCCGTAAGCGATTTTCAAATTCACCTTTCATGCTTGCACCCGCTTGTAATAAGCCGACATCCAAAGTCAATAAGGTGACATCTTTTAATGGAGGAGGCACATCGCCTGCTACAATTTTTTGCGCAAAGCCTTCTACGACAGCCGTTTTCCCAACACCCGCCTCACCTGTCAGCATAGGGTTGTTTTGACGCCGACGCATTAAGATATCAATCACTTGCCTGATTTCTTCATCCCGCCCGACAATAGGATCCATTTCCCCTTCTCGTGCTTGTGCTGTCAGGTCTACTGTAAACCTTTTGAGTGCTTCTTGTTTACCCATTTGAGCAGCAGGTATTGCGCCACTTGCTTCTCCTGGAGCAGCTCCTCCCCCCACTTGAAAACCATCATTCGCATGCAAGCCTTCTTCTGGCGAACTACTAACAATCTCTACAAATTTATCGGTTAATGTTTCTAACTTTATTTTGTCAAATTCTTTTGATATACCTAATAGAGCATTATGTAAATTTTTTGTTTTTAAAATACCAACAATCAAATGTCCTGAACGAACCTGGCTCTCTCCAAACATTAATGTACCAAAAACCCAGCCTCGCTCAACAGCGTCTTCTACATGCTGTGACAAGTCAGAAAGTGATGTTGAGCCTCTTGGCAGCGAATCAAGACTATCAGTAAAGTCCTTAGCTAGTCGCCCTGGATCAATATTAAATTGCTTAATAATCTGGTGTAAATCTGAATCCTGTAATTGTAATACCTGATGTAACCAATGTATTAATTCAACATAGGGGTTACCACGCATTTTACAAAATACAGTGGCACTTTCAATGCCTCTGTAGCAAACACTATTTAACTTTCCAAACAGAGCAACTCGGCTAATTTCTGACATTACATATCCTCATAATATATTTGTTATTCTAAATAGAGCTATATTTTTTATAGGGGGTTAAATACCAAGGGAGCCTCATCTTTTAACGATGTTCTTAAACCCAGCCAACTTGACCATCCCAATCGAGTTGTTTCCCCTAACTTAACACCTTCAATTTCTTCAGATTTTAGTATTAGGTTTACATCCCATTGTAATTCGTAGCCAATATAATTCTGTACAATAGCTATTAATTTTTCCATCCGCTTACCCGCAGGAAGCAGACTCTCATACTGTTGCATTGTTAACGGTCCAAAAACTAACCTGAACTTATTCTGACACCCCCAAACACGGCTCCCCAAAACAGTAGAAGAACCTAGAGTGCAATTGCTGGCAGACTGTCCTAAGCGAGTTAAATCAGAAGGTTGTATATCTAACCACTCACCTACAAACTGCTCTAGTTGAACGGGTAATTTAAAAAAATCTGCAATAATTGCTTTTAATCCATCCGCATTTTTTGCATGATGAGATAAATGCCCTGCGTAGTGTAATTTAGCAAGGTCAGGCATGGCATCTCTTTGTAATAAATGACTATCTCCTATGCCTAATAATGAACCCGTATAATTTGAAAACCGATCATTGCCAGGTCGATCAAAATTAAATGTAGGCTCGGCATTAGCTCTTGCTCTATAAAACAAGCTGATCATTCTATGATGAAAAATATCAGAAAAATACGCTTGGGTATAATCATGATTATTATGCATTCGACTTTTTACATATTCGGTAATATGTAAAGGCATGGGGCCATTTGCTCCATACAGACCAAAAAAATATTCACTCAATCGTGCGGGCTTTCCTGCTTTTGCAGGAACATATTGACTAATTGTTGCTGGAGGGAAAGCCAAAGTAACTTCCTGTGAGAAGCGCACAGGATCATCGACTGGACGTTTCGATTGTCCAATCAAAGGCTTATCAGAATAAACACATTCTATTAATCTTAATGCATGAAAAAAACCGAATTTATAAGGCTCTTTTTCTAACTTAAGATCTAAATCGTTTCTCTTGTCCCTATTCTCGCTGGCCATCTTGTAATTTCTCCTCTATCCGATGTTTTTATCACCGTTTCGGTAAATGAATTAATTGACACATATCGAGCTAAAAACTGTTCCAATACCGCGCCTAATAAAAAAACACCACTCCCTTCAAAAGCTGATTCATCAAAATTTAAAGTTATTTCTAAGCCTCGACCAAACACAATCGGGCCTTTTGTATTAATACGCCTGACAATTGATTTGGACGTTACTGACAATAAGCCTTCAACCTGCTTGGCAGTAGAAGCATCCGTGTAATCACTATAAAGCTTTAATAAGCTTCTTAAAGCCGCAGCGCCTTCCTTTTCATTACTATCCACTAATGTCAGATAATTTAAGGACAAGTGACTAATCAAATGCCAAGCTGTCCCCGCATTTGCATTTGATGACTTTGGTTTTGTAGGCCCTGCAAGACAGCGAATACTTAAAACAGGCGCTCCCTTTTGCATAGAAAAATCTGTTTTACCGCTTCCTACAGGCATCTGTAAAGGCAAGTCTCGATTACTGCATAATGTTTTGATACTTAATTGTCTTAAATTTTGACTATAAGGCGCTTCATTTGCATCAACTAAGGAAATAAAAACTTCATTCCCAATATAACTGGAACGTGGGCCGCTTCTTTTCTGTTTGGAAGACATAAGCCTTTGTTGTCGATGCAACGCATAGTAGGCCATCTTTGTCGAATAATCCCTTGAATCATTGAAATGATAAAAAGGTAAAAACGGCTGTTCCTCATCCTTACTTTCTTCCCTATCTATTCCAATAACCTTAGTTATTTGACACACTTCAAAATCCATCGGTCTTGAACGATCAGGAACCACATGAAATTCAGATAATTTCTGGTTAACATGAATTCGATCTACTTGTTTAGGAAATAAATTGATGGCAGGCGTACAAAATAAGGCAAATTGAGAAGCATCTATGGCATTGCTTAATTTTGTATGGCTTTTATTTAATAAAATTACAACATCTATTTCATCCGCATCACACTGTTTAATGACCTTATTGAGTCCTTTTAATTCAGCGAACATATAGCGTTCAGGGAATGCAAAATACTCTTGCAGCAATCGATAGCCTTGAAAAGAGCGAGGTGAATAAGCTAACAAAGCCTGCTCATCTGAAAAACCAAAACGCTGAACAGGTTTATCTCTTATTATTTGTTGCCAATTAATTGGTTTTTCCGTACTTTGTAAGCAAACTGCAAAGGAGTTTCCGATTAATTGTTCATATAAAAACATCGGAATTTCCCCAACGCCTCTCAAATAGATAGGGAGAGAATCAAGGCTCAGTTCATTAAATTTAAGCCCAGCAGTTGTCTTAATTCTCAGTCTTATAGCCGCTTTTAAATCAGGTAAACTAGGCACGCCTAAATTAGAAACAGCCCCTAAACTAGGTAAATATTCAGCTTCAGTAATTTCAAGAGGCCATAGCTCTACTTGGTGAGCTGTTCTATATTCACAAGTCGTTTGTTCCCCTTGTCCTATTTGACTGCGTAAGGCTGTATGTCGATTAACTTTAAAGCCCTCAGCTAGCGAGCCTTCCGATAAATCAGCCTGTAATTGAACCACTGTCATAGAAGGGGTGGGCTCATTATAATTAGGATAAATCATATCCAGTAAATGCTGAGTAAATCGTGGAAACTCAGCATCAACTTTTAACTGCACTCTTGCCGCTAAAAAGGCAAAACCTTCTAATAAACGTTCTACATAAGGGTCTGCACATTCAAACCCATCCATCCCTAATCGTGCAGCTATTTTGGGGAATTCTTTGGCAAATTCCCCACCCATTTCACGCAGGTGTCTTAATTCAGTGTTGTAATAACTTAATAGTTTAGGATCCACGTCAATTATCCAAATCGAGTAAGCTAATATCCCCTGTTATCTTATTTATTTCTGTCCGTAAATAGAGGTGTAGAGGTAAAGGTTGAGCCCATAAATCAGCTTCTATATCAAAGCTTAAGGCCTGTTGATCCATTTTTTCACTTTTAAAGACGTGTACATTGAGGCTATTAGTCATAATCCGAGGCTCAAAATTATTAACCGCTTGTTTTAACCCTTTTTCAATTTCGGTGACATTGACTCCCGCAACTACGCGTCCAGCCAAGTCTTTAATACCATAATTTAATACAGATTTCGCAACTTCCGGATATTCAGTTAAATCAACAACAGTTTCCATAGAATCCGAATTTAATAACCAAGAAACATCGCGTAATACCGACTCTCTAAGTTTATGCATGGACAAGACACGCTTATCTCTTGATTCATTCTGAGAATGAGGCTCGTCATCTGTCAACCTATCCAATAATGAAGGTTGTAGTCGTTCTTTTTGAGTCAATTCAGCCATAAACTACTTCTTTAGTTTGTTGCTGGATTAAATTTGATTTCCCTGATATCAAGCAAAGAGTAATCATTGTTATCCGTAACAAACATTCGTTGCCCTAGTCCTTGATAGTTATCCGTTGATAGTTCCTGCCATTCCGTTTTACGTGCTAATTGAATCGATGAATCAGTTGATTCCTCTGAACCTGAATAACGCGTGGGAATAAAACCAAATGCTTCGCCACCATTAGCCCAAATAAATTGAGCAGGCAACCAGGCAAAGTCTCTTAAATCTTCTGGTGCTGTTAGTTGAATAACAGATAAACGATGAAAAGGAACCCAATAATATTGCCCATTAACCACGGCTTCTAGCATAGGCCCTATTCGACTATCTGCATCAGCAATCCATTCAAAAGCATCATTATCAATAGTCCCAGAAACAACAGTGACTTGCTCTAACGCTTGTTTACGAAGCTCATCTGCTGCCGAATGCTTATTTTTAATATCCATTTGCAGAGCTTCAAGTATTAATGCGATCCATGGCTCAGGCTCACCAAACACCAGAGGCGCTCTTTTACCTAAAAAGACCTCTTTTCGTATACCCTCACACAACAAGACTTGCTGATAAGTTTGCACCATAAACTGTGCCATATTATCTAAGTCTTTTAACACATCCAATTGCGTTCTCGCCTTATCCCATTGCCCTAATATAATTTGCAACTGACAAAGCAATATTCTTAATTTAGGGTCTGCTGGATTATTTCGCACTTGCTGTTGAGTTGCCTTAAGTGCATCAGCAAGTTCGCCGCGTTTAATTTGTTCTGAAATATCCATTTATACACCTAAAGTTAAATACTAAAAGTTGAGGGTAAAAAGAGAATTCTGTTACAAAGTATTGATAACAGAGCCCTCTCTTTTCTCTCATTAACAAAATTACATTGTTTCGTTTTTTTGAAGATCCCAACCTTTTTCATCACCAGATTCGGCAGCGACACCATCTTTGAAGCGAGTGTATTGTGTTTTAATTTGTGTAAAACACAGACTAATATTTTCGACAGGTCTTTCTCCACCACTAGAGAGACTATATGAACTCACTATTGTTTCTGATAATTCATATTTCAAATAAACCTGGCCTTTAGCATCACCACCGCCCGTTTGTATAAAATGAATTTCACATTTACCCAAAGACTTCCCACAAGTTGCTTGCATCATGAGTTCAGTCGATGCCTTATCCATTGATTTAGTCAGGCTAATTTCTGACCAAGACGGATTACTCGTTTCTCTATCTATGCTTCCACCACTGCTAGAAACAGCCCGACCCACGCCAAACTGCAAAGAATCAACCGTTATCCAGTCAGTATGTTCCGCAACAGTACTGTCCCCGTTAATCGCTGTAGCAAACTTTAATAAAATCATTTTGTTCTCCCGATAAATATAACAACACACATAAAAAGCGGCCAGATACAACCGCTATAAAATATATAACTCAAAATCAGCCTTTTTGTGAAGGTAACTTTGAAGTTAGTCTTAATGAAACAGTTAACCCTTCTAGTTGATAATGAGGCCTAAGGAAAAATTTTGACTGGTAATACCCAGGATTACCTTCAACCTCTTCCACCACGACTTCTGCCCCAGCCAGAGGGCGTCTTGCTTTATCTTTTTCAGAAGCAACCGCAGGGTTAGATAACACATACTGGCTAATCCATGTGTTTAACCACGCCTCCATATCTTCACGTTCTTTAAAAGAACCAATCTTATCTCTAACAATACATTTTAAATAATGAGCAAAGCGACAAGTGGCAAATAAATAGGGCAATCTAGCAGCTAAATTAGCATTTGCAGTGGCATCAGCATCATCATATTCTGCTGGTTTATGTAATGATTGAGCGCCAATAAAGGCAGCAAAATCAGAATTTTTCTTATGTAACAAAGGCATAAACCCAGCTTTTGCTAACTCAGCTTCACGTCGATCAGTAATAGCAATTTCAGTAGGACATTTCATATCAACCCCACCATCATCAGTAGGAAAGGTGTGAACAGGTAAGCCTTCTACTGCACCGCCTGATTCTATCCCTCTAATTTGAGAACACCAACCATATAATTTAAAGGATCGATTTATATTTGTTGCCATCGCATAGGCAGCATTAGACCACGTATATCGACTACTATCTGCAGCTTCAGTGTCTTCTTCAAAATCAAATTCTTCCACTGGGTCTGTTGCGGCACCATAAGGTAAACGAGACAGAAAACGCGGCATGGCCAACCCAAGATATTTTGAATCATCAGACTCTCTTAGCGACCGCCAAGAGGCATATTCTGGTGTTGAAAATATTTTGGTTAAATCGCGAGGGTTAGCAAGTTCACTCCAAGAATCCATTTGTAAAGTAGTCGGCGCTAAACCTGTAATAAAAGGAGCATGTGATGCTGCCGATATTTTTGATATTTGTGTTAATAATTCAACATCTTGAGGAGAATGGTCAAAATGGTAATCTCCTACCAAGCAGCCAAAAGGTTCTCCACCGAAAGAACCATATTCTTCTTCATATAATTTTTTGAATAAAGGACTTTGATCCCAAGCGGCCCCTTTAAATTTTTTCAGAGTTTTGCCTACTTCCTTTTTGGAAATATTCATCACTCTAATCTTCAACATTTCATCTGTTTCTGTATTATTGACCAGATGATGTAAGCCTCGCCAAGCACCTTCAAGTTGTTGAAAGTCAGCATGATGCATGACTAGGTTAACCTGTTCACTCAGTTTTTCATCAATTTTAGCGATAACAGCTTGAATCGAATTCAAGGCATCATCAGAGACAATCGAAGTATCTTTTAAAACAAATTCTGCCAGCGTTGAAACGGCATTTTCAACCTCTTCCTTTGCCCTTTCTGATTTAGGTTTAAATTCTTTATTTAATAAAGAAGAAAAATCACTACCTTCTGCAACCTCGCCTTCTGCTTGTAGTTCTGCACTTTCTGCTTCTGCCATGATTTATTCTCCTTCTGCTGGTTTTTCATCAGTTGCTGCATCATCTTCAGGTTTTGGGGCAGAAGCTAATGATTGTAATAATGCAGGATCACTAATTGCATTAGCAATTAATTCCTCAGCACCCGTTTTACCATCCATATAAGTCATTAAGTTTGAAAGTTGCGTTCTGGCATCTAACAACTGTTTTAAACCATCGACTTTACTCGCAACGGCAGCAGGCGAAAAGTCATCCATGCTATCAAAAGTAATATCAACACTTAAATTACCTTCTCCAGTGATAGTATTGGGAACGTTAAATGCTGTTCTTGGTTTTATAGCCTTTAATCGCTCATCAAAGTTATCCACATCAATTTCAAGCATTTTACGCTCACCTACTGGTGCTAAAGGATCAGCCGGCTTCCCTGATAAATCTGCCATCACTCCCATAACAAAAGGTAATTGAACTTTTTTTTCTGCTCCGTATAGTTCAACATCGTATTCAATTTGAACTCTAGGTGCACGATTGCGTGCAATAAACTTCTGACTACTTTCGGCCATTGTACTCTCCTCTTTAAATTATTTTTATCTGCTACAAAAACAAAACACCAATATTATCAATCTCTTATTTACCATTTAACTTCAGAAAAAACGTTTTCCCCTTTGATTATATAGTCCCACCAAAGAGTATAGATAACAACTCCCTAAAGTAAATTAATTTTCTTTATTCCTCATTTTTTGAACTGCCTCGTAAAAACTCAACTTGCTCAACACCATTCGGTGCCATATCTTGTAAAATTTCAATAAAACTTTTGCCAACCAATCTTACGATTCTATCTATTAGTATTGGTATGGGGCTTGATGGTTCATTTTTTTTATAATATTCACAGATTAAATTGAGTGCATTCAAGACATCTTGATTATTATTGATACCTTGTGGCTTAGTTTTTTTTACAATCGTTTCTTGGCTTTCTTCGCCAACTCCAAGTTCTTCTGAGCTATCGTCACCACTCTCTTCAACTGAATCAACTAAACCTCTCTTTTCAACATACTCAGACAGAACAACTTTAATTTCTGTTAATAAGGCACTTAATTTAGAAAAACTGATCGCTTCATTCACTCCCACTTGCTCAGTAATAAATGCTTCAAGTTGTTGCAGATCTATCACTATTTCTGAAGCTGCTTTTGCTGTTGCTTTAAGCTCTTCCGCATCACAAGATTGAAAGACGGCTTCTACTGTTGCCAACTGTGGCGCTTCGTCATCATCACTCTCTGATACAAAAGCAATATGTCCCTTTGCTATTTGAATTTCTGTCAAATTGAATTGCCCCAAACCTTTCGATTCAATAAGAGGGACTTTTTGAAGCGGCTTCAAAAAAGTTTCAAAATCACACAATGTCATCAAAATATTCATTCGCTCGGTTGGATCATTATCATCATCTGGATCTAACTGCGGATGAAGGTCTTTCCAGTTTTTTTCAGTGCAAAGCTTTAATAAATGTATCCCATCAGCCAGTCCGACTAAACCCTGGGTTTCAGCCAATGCTCTTATGTAGTGAATTAAAATGCGGAAATCATACGTTCGACCCAATAGTTTTTCAGCTTGTTTTATAACCTTTTGCCAATTGGGGGGCACAGCGTCCTTAATGGAGTCCCCCATTATTTGCTCTTCTTTCCCTTGGACTTCCTGCTCTAATGCAATAAACTCTGCATCGTATTCTAAATCCTCACCACAAATATTGTCAGGCTCTATTTCTGTTAGATAACGCTCAAAATCAACTGCCACTTGACCTTACTCCTTTACAAAAAAATAAATACTTGAATTCCAATTTAGGTTTTATTCAACATTCATTGATTTCAACCACAATCACACTAATATTATCTCGAGCCCCTCGGCTCAAGACCTGTTCAACTAAAATTTCGACACTTTCATCATAGTTATTTTCAATAAGTATCTGTTCAATTTCAGTAAAACTCACTTCTTTATCCAAACCATCACTACTTAATAAAAACACATCACCTGCCTGTATCTCAACAACTTGACAATCTAGCTCAAGGTTATCATCAGCTCCTACTGCACGCGTGATTACATTATTTTGTTTAAAGCCTGTCTCTGACCCTAAATTGAGTATATCGGTAATTTCTTCATATTCACTGCAGTGATCAATCGTTAACTGCATTAATTTATTATCACGCAAGCGATAAAGTCGGCTATCTCCAGCCCATAAATAGGCAAAATGTGTTTTCCCTGCAATGAGTGTGACAACCGTGCTTCCTATAATTTGCTGTTCATACAGCTTGGCGGCCATACTTTTCAACTCATTATTAACTAATTGTAGTGCCGCTTGTACTTGGGGAAGTGTCAAATCTAAAGAAGATGAAAACTCTAATTTATTCAATGTATGAATAATTTTTTTGCTGGCCACATCCCCGGCCATATGCCCCCCCATACCATCGGCAACAACCCACAAACCTAAATCAGGACGATCCAGAATAGCATCTTCATTATATTTTCTAACCATGCCCGTATCTGTTCTAGAAAACGATTTCCAATTATTATTTACCGTTCTTTGTTCAGGCGTTGAAGAAATAGAATTATTTTCTTCAGATTTATCTTTCGGAGCAGCAGGCGTTAAACATTCTTTTTTTACATTATCAATTGAACAGACCTGTGGGGTCGCCGATACTTTTTGCTGATGGAGTTCCCACGTCGCTTGTTGAAACTGCCCCGAGATCATGCCTGAATAAGCCATAAAAGGAGGCATTCCATTGACCATTAAAAAACTAGGTTTTATTTCTTCAGATCCGACTGAACACCATAAACTATGCCTAGGAAGATAGGCATTCACTAACAATGCTGTTAAATGGGGAAAGAGTTGTTCTGTTCTTATATCAGAATTTTCAAATTCTAAATAAAAAGCCTGAGCTTTTTCTGATTGCTTTTGGGGCGGAACCACTCCCTGTTTGTGTATCCCCTTCGTATCGTAAACCTCAATATTCTTAACCATTTGATCGAATGCTTCAACGGTTAAATCATTATCTAATGCCGCCAATGCTACCGTCTCTAACTCTTCAAACCAATGGCATGCATCTGAAAATAATTGAACCAAAGGGATGTCAATATTAACTCTATAGGCAATGGTTAATGGAAAATATCGTCCCACTCTGTCAACACTGGGCATAACGATCCCCAACCAAGCATCCTTTCCTGCTAATCCAGGTGATAAAGCAAAACGCCAAATAGGGCTGGTCAAATAACTTTGCAGCCATTCCTCACCTAGAGCATCTCGACTTGTTGCCATTGAATTCTGTAACCATTCATCCCAAAAAGAAATAAAATCTTTGGGTAAGCGACGAGAAACAAAGTCACCCATCGAGGGTAACTTTCCATAAAACCCTAAGGCCGAGTCCTTAGCTATTTCTAAATTCTGTTGGGACATTTAAAATTTGATAATTCTGTGAAGAAAAAAGGATTTAATACACTACTAGCGCGTAATTCATATTTTGCAGTGAAACCCTCTATTTCAAAAGTGATAATATGTGTATTTGAGCCTGAGCGCTTCGATTTAACCTTATCAAGTAACCTAAACAAAGCCCAAGCCCCCTCTTCTGAATGGCTTAATTGCTTACCTGCTAAGGTTTCAAACCCAAACCTAACCGAACCAGGCCTTACACCTGGCCAAGAAAAACTATTAGAGCGTGTAGGCCCATGTCGATAATTTGTCTGTTGGCCTTCAATATTCATCCAGAACCTTGAAGCATTGGCATCCAGAAATATAGGCTTCAGATCAAATTGAATTTTAGGTAATGACCCTCCCCCTTGAAAAAAAACATCTCTAATTTTTGCTGCATTTTGAAACTGTTTTAAAGTTGATGCAGAAATACCCACAGTCTGATCATTTTGTGAGATCACTCGCCAGCGTTGACGACTAGTATCAACAAAAGCTTGTAGATTTTCTTGAAAAAATTGATCCATCACGCCTGAGGGTGAAAAGAAGTGCCCAAAATCTTGCAAAGTAATACTGTTTCGACTTGTTTTGGAAACAGGGTATCGCCGCTCAATACTTGTTTTACACAATTGTCCTACGTCTGTTTTAAGCATTCGACTTAATTGCGAGCTAACTCCTCCCATAATTAATCCCTGACTACCAGAAGCCAATTCCTTAACTAAAGAATCCATAGGGGCTGGCAATCTTGCTGATTGACGCTGCATTTTTGCAATAACATCGCCACCACCAGAGCCTTGTTTAACCATATCTACAGCGACGGCTCCACTGTCAGAGGTACTACCTAAATCCTTCATTGTGCCGTAAAGTACGCTTAAATCAGCAATAATTTGATCCATTGGCGAACTGCCCGTGCTACCCTTTTGAACTTGCTTATTTAATCTTGCAAAATGTTTCTCCACTTCCTTTCCTGTTTTATCAACAGTAGCAGAATCACCTGCAACACTTTTAGCTGCATTGAGTAGTTTTTGCATTCTTGATCCAACATTAACGGATTCTGAACCTTCTTTTAATTTATCCAGTGCATTTTCTTTATTACCAGAGGCTATTCGCGTCAATGTTGTTTCTCTTTCAACTGCTTCGAACAAACGTTTTAATGGTGAGTCATACCCTGACACAATTTCAAGTATTTCAGTCGACTGAGGGATATTATCAGGCCGTCTTATCTTTAAGTTAGCCAACATATTATCCCAGCGATTAATATATTCAGCGTAATAGTACTTAAATAGCTTTCCTTCTAGTTGATCTAGATTTTTCCCTCCAGAAAAACTATCTTTGCCTAATACCCAGCGTTGCTCAACGGTCTGCTTTGCCAAATCTTTACTTTCATTCAGAAAAACCTCATGAAACCCGTTATAAGTGTAGAGACCAGGAATAACAAAGCTTGAACTTGCTACTGAGAAGACTCTCGCTCCAGACGCACCTAGCTCATTCATTAGAATAAAATCATTATCATGGTTTTGTAGTCCTTGAGCTTTTATCCTCATATAAACCTGCTGAGCGACAGGAATTTGAGTCAAAATATTTCGCACTTCTTTAATTAACGACTCATCCATGGCTTGAGAAGGTAATTCAAGTTCTAATAAAGCATCAAGATGCTGAGTTAATCTTTTCTGATCATTGTCTGTATACACACTTCCCCAATCAACTTTAACCCATGACCTAATCAAGTTTTTATCTGCTTTACTGGTATCCCCTAACATCAGGTAGACACGTAAGATTTGATAAAGAATCTCTACATTATTAGATTCCTCACTCACCATCCGTTGCTCTAATCTGTGTTTAATCATCGGTAAGAAATGATTTTTCAGCTGCTTATGATAATTAGCTAAAACTAGGGGACTTAAGTTATCTCCTTGATATAAACCCATGCGTTTAAACCAGGAAACATCCTCTGGATAAACATTGGCTATAGCAAACAAAGCATCCATTTTAGCTAATTGATCAATAAAATCGGTAGGGCTGTTAAGCTCTTGCTCTGCAAGAATGTTATATCGGCTTGTCTGCTCATTAAACTGGTTTATTAAGCTTTGATTCTGGAAATAACTATTAACCCAAAGTCCTGTACAACTAACAACTAAAAATAGAGCGGTTCCATAAAAAAACTGCTGCATCAAGGTTCGTCTTTTTTCAACCTGCTTATTTAACCCAACAAGTTCAGATTCAGAGAAAATAACATCCTTGAGTAAACGTGTAATAAAATAGCTTTTACCTTGCCCACTGAATATAGGTGAAACCAATCGATCTAACTTAAAGGTATTTGCCAAAACCCCCATTAAACGATCAATAGGCGTACCCTCCTGCGTTCCACTGGTTAGGTACACGCCTCGTAACAAAGGGGCACTTTGATAACGGTTCACCGCAAAACATTCTTCTAAAAATTGGATAACAGGCTGTTTCAACATAGATATACGTTGAGGAAACCCAAAAATCAGATTACGCCGATTTAAATCTCGCTCATTTTGCATGCAATTATTCACACGCTGATTCAATCTTGCTAATAATTGATCATATTCTTTGCCAATAGTGGCTATATGCTCGCCCCTCTCATCTTCCTGTTCTGGAAAAGTAACGCCCCACACCTGACGCCTTTCTTCTTTACCAAAATCTGCAAAAAAGTCAGTGAAGCCTGCAATTAAATCAGTTTTAGTAAAAACCATATAAATAGGAATACGAATTCCCATGCGTTCAGTCAACTCCTCAATTCTTTGTCTGATTGCTTTGGCGTGTAGGCTTCGTTCTTCTTCTGTTAAGCGCAATAAATCAGATAAACTCATGGTGATCAAAACACCATTAAGCGGCCGTCTCGGTCTGTGTTTTTTTAATAAGTCGAGAAAGCCTTGCCATGCCGCTTTATCCACCAGTTGATGACTATCTTGTGTAGTATAACGACCCGCTGTATCCAGAATAACGGCTTGATCTGTAAACCACCAATCACAACTCCGCGTTCCTCCTACACCCTGTACTGCATTTTTTCCAAAGCGATCAGCTAAAGGAAATTCAAGTCCAGAATTGATTAATGCTGTCGTTTTCCCCGAACCTGGCGGGCCGATGATGATATACCAAGGCAAATCATATAAATAATGCTTTCCCTGGTCAGTTTTACTACTGGTTTTTTTTAAGGTTTGTAAGGCGGAATCAAAGTTATTTTTTAATTCACCTACCTCATTATCACCTTCGAGCCCTTCCGCACTCTGTTCATTAGCTTCTGTATCAACTAAATCATCAACCATTTGAGCATTGGCTTTATTAGCCTTAATCTGGATCCGCAAAGCATTAGCGAACCAAATTAAAACGATAACAAAGAGAGTAATCACTCTAGCCATGACGGATTCTAAAATAGCCGTACCAGCGATTGATATCAAAGGTGCAAAAAACCATATCAATAAACACAAAGCGGTAATTCCCAGGAACTGAATAACCCATTTATTTTTAAAGAAGTTAATTATTTTATTCACATTCAATCCTTAAAAATTAATTTCTACTCGGCGGTTCATCGCTCTGTGTTTTGCTGAATCATTTGCAACCATGCTTTGAGTATCTGCTCGGCCTTCTGCTGTCACTTTATTTTTATGTTTATCATTTCGAAGTAATATATTGGCAACAGCTTGAGCTCGCGCTTGTGAGAGAACCCAGTTTGAAGGGAATCTGACGGTAAAAATGGGAATATTATCTGTATGACCGACGACGGTAACTGGACTGGAAACCAACTCTAATGCACGACTTATCTTGTCCATTAAAGAAAGATATTGCGACTGAATCTTATCGCTGCCTGATGCAAAAAAGTTTTTCGCTATAATGCGAATCATTGCTTGGCCATTAACATCAATTACCTCAAGTTGTCTCTGAGCGATCTCTACGACTAAAAACTGCCTTACTTCGTCTATCACAGGAACAACTGGAATTTCAGGTACATAAACAGGTTCTTGTGAAACCCGCTTTATACTTTCAACTTTAACATTCAAAGCATCCTTAATTTGATATTGTTGCCCAATAGCTGAACCCGCGTCTTGATTAACCAGAAAAAAGAAAGTGATATAAATAACTGTCAATAATGCACCCGCAACTGCCGCGACAACCCATAATGGAATATAACGGGAAAGCACATTGCGTTTATCAGTTATACCTTGCCATTGAATAGATAAATCTTGCTCAAAATCACCTTTCTGTCTCTCAATAACTTGATAAAGGTTTTCTCTCACATCGTATAGTTTATTCTGTCCTTGCTCTTGTACTTTGTATTTACCTTCAAAACCTAAGCTTAAACAATAGTAATACAATTCTAGTAAATCAAAATAGCTTCCTGGTTGAGAAATAATATTACTCAAAACCTGAAAAAACTTCTCTCCACCCCACGCCTCTTTGTGAAAAGTAATTAACATACCTTGGGTACTCCAGATACTATTGCACCCCCATGGTGTATTAAGCACCACTTCGTCTAACAAAGAACATAATGCGTAGCGTGCAGTCTGTACTTGTTCAGCCGGGCAACCTGTCTGCCTCGCTTTAATATCAAAAGTTTTTATTTCATTAATAACTGCATTTCTTAATTCAGAAACATCTGAATGAGATGCTGTATTTCGTAGTTGTGTTATTAATGACAGTAAAGGTAATGCACATCCCACAAGAATATTCTTATCAGAATGTAGCTTAAGCTGTTGCGTACCTAAAAATGAAGGATCTAACTGAGAGGCAGCTGAATCAACGGGTGCATTTTTTCTTATAGGTGGCGAAGTCTTATCGCCATGCTGACTTCTTCGGCCCGGCGAAGGCTTAAGAACCGTTTTATCTTCATCTAAATAATTACCAAAAGGGTCGTCTTGACTCACATTATCACCCGTTTTTAATTGCCCAAAACTCTATTTCTAAACCAGGGAACTCGCCTGCTATATGAATAGCAAAGCCACCTGATTCCTGCATTTTTTGCCACATCTCACCTTGTTTATTTAATTCAAAATATGAGAACCCTGCATGATAGGGAATTTGCCTTGGTGCAACAGGTAAAGAATTAACTGTTATACCAGGCAACGATGAACGAACCAGTTGTTGAATTTGCTCTACTGGGCCAATTTTAACCTGCCCAGGAAATCGACTGCGTATTTGTTCCGAGGAAACTTGAGCATTAACAGCCAGAACAAAAAAAGCATCCTTAAGTAAATTTCTATCGGGAATTTTTGCTGCTCGCGTACCATATTTAGGTGGAGTCAAAGGCAATGGTATGGCATTCTGCTCAAGCACCATGCTCAAACAATCCCTAATTTCTTCTATGACATACGAGAAGGTCAGTTGTAAATTATCATGTTTATATTCGGGTAAGCTGACTGGCCGCTTATTTTGCTTTGTAAAAGTTGATAACTCACCTGCTGCTTGTATTGCAATACGATAAAAATCAGTTGGATGTAAGCTAGGTAAATGTTGTAAGTGTTCAAATAACGGCTCTAATCTGTTAACCACTTGTAACAATAAAAAATCTGATATTTCAGCTGTTCCACCACGTCCAGACTCAGAAACACGACCCGCTAATGCCTCTCCACGCGTATGTAATAATCCGCAAATTTCTTTAATATAACTTTTGATTCGCTGCATCGCTAAACAATTAATGAGTGGCGGTAAATACTCATCATCAAGCATGATATTTTTATCGCTACGTACTTCTATAACCCTAGCAATACCCACACAAATATACCCTGCTCTCTCTTGAGGCTCCAGCATGAGACGGGTTTGTAAGCCTCCAATAACTACAGGTGATACCTCGTTTGAATTAGTATTATGATCCTTAACCTCAGCCTCTATCGCATGATACCTCGCTAAATCATTAGGCTTTTCATTACTATCAACTTCTATAGAACCATTTAAGCGCGAAGGTATAGACAGGTAAATAATGCAATGATTCATTTCTTCGGGGATATCAATCGGTGCAGGCAAAACATCATGTTCGGGAAGATCAAAAGGAATCCCATCTTGGAAGACGCCTGCGCATTCAGCTAATGCAAACTGCCCCATAGCCAGTAGCCGAGTGTCTATCTTTAATCGGCTAATTCCCCAATGGTAGGCTTGCATACCCGCAGCATGACCAATAACTAAAGACTCTACATATCGGTCATGTTGCTGAAAATGCTGGGGTCTTAAAAACATCCCCTCAGACCAAATTACTCTATTATTCTCTGCCATCACATTATTTAATTTTTAGCTAAAAAGTGGGGTTGTTTTATTCAATATTCACTCGAAAAGTTTATCCAAGGCAAGCTTAAATAAAAAATTAGACCTTAATTTTTTAATTGTTTCATCTGCTTCTCATAGGCTTCAGAAAAAGCATCCCCATAAAAGTCTTCAACTGCTGACTCAGAAAGTCGCCGATAGGTATCACAATAGTTATTCCAGCATTTCGTTTTCTTTTGTAATACCAGCCCTTCATTATATTGCTTTTCTACCATGGCTGGATCAAACTGCCTTAAAATATCAGCAAGTGAAGCCTGGATACCTGCTTGCATCGCTAATTGATGGTTTAATAGATCATTAAACCCTTCATCAATTGAATCAACTGATTCCTTAAAACCACCTTGTCCATCATTAATTAAATGCTTTATAGCTTCATCTGTTGTCACAGCAAATTTTAGAGGATTATTGTCCGCCCTCTTAATCGTCGTCACACTCACTCTAAACAAACTTTTAAACTCGGACCGATTTCTAAGAACCGCTACCGTATTATCAACAAATCGCCTAAACATTGCACCAATTCGTGACATTTGCTGTTCAGGGTTATCAAATTCGATAAATTTCGAATTAAGCTCAACTCCCGTTAAAAACGCTTGCAGTAATTGCTGTTGATTCGAGGGTGATTGCTTTCCTGAAGGAGTGGGGGCTAACGGCTGTTCAGCTACAATTTTAGGATCAGGTTCTTGCTCAACTTGCTCAACTGATTTTGCGGGTTCAACTGCCAAAGGCTTTATTATTTGCTCGACTTCAACACTGGAAGGCTCTGCATCAGTACTAAAAAAATCCTCAAAATTAAAATCATCTGGCATCTCACCTTGTGAGGGTGGCGGCATACTTTCAACAGGTTCAGCAGGAACAAAACTATCATTTAATGACGATACATTAGCATCCATTAAACCCTGGTCTATTTCATTTTTTGGAATAGCCCCAATTAAATCATTTCCTGCTTCTATAGATATATCATTTGTATCTAAAGAAACTTGATCTAATAATGCATTAGATTCATGCCCTCCCAAAAAATCCTCTTCAAACTCAGGAATACTTGGTTCTAATAAACTATTATTTTCAGGCTCCTTGTTTTCTATATCAAAAAAAGGATTGGCAAAGTCATTATCTATTGTATTTAACAAGCCATTATCTTCTATTTGCTCACTTATTTCCTCATCAGCAAAAGGGTTTTTTACATCCATATCGATGTCAGACAATAACTCATCCGACTCATCCGACTCATCCACGGCAAAGGGCGAACTTTCCTGACTGATCTGACAAACAATACTGTATTCACCAATTCGAATAGCCATTCCATCCGTTAACTGTACACTCTCATTGTTAAGCGGCTCACTGGCTTCATCAATATAAGTTCCAGCTAAACTACTATCAGTTAAAGTATAAACTCCATTTTTACTCGCGATCACTGCATGACGCCTTGAAATCATTTTATTTTCATCTTCTAACATCAAGCTATTAGAATCAGAGCGGCCAATTGTCCCTTCCTCCTCAATAACCACCGCTTTTTTTTCGCTATAAGGTTGGCTATTAAATGAGACTATATTCAGAGTTAAAGGCATTACAATCTTTTTTTTGGTAAAAGTCTCCTTAAGAATAGCTCAACAATGAACATATAGGCAACGCTTTTTAAGCTAAAAAAAAAATACGCTGTAATATTTTGTATACTTCTGCTATAAATATTTTCTATATTACTTATTTAGAAAGGCAACCTAGTGAAATCTATTTTTTCCACTATAAAAACAACACTACTGTTAATAATTGTACTTGCCACTTCTGGCTGCTCAATTATGGGAGGGACTGAGCCAGAAACAATAAATGTGATGCTTATTGCATCAGAAACTTTAAACCAGAATATAGAAAAAAGATCCTCTCCTGTTGTACTACGCATCTATCAGTTATCTCAAATAGATAAATTTAATAATAGTGATTTTTTTGCTTTATACGAAAATGACAAAAGCATATTGGCTGAGGACATAACATACAGGGAAGAGTTTGAAGTAAAACCAGGACAATCCACTACTATTCCCTTAGAAATTAACTTAGACACTAAATTTATAGCTGTTTTAGCCGCTTTTCGAGATCTAGATAAGGCGCAATGGAAATCTATTTTAGAAATCGACCCTCTTGAGCCACAAGCTATAAAAATTAACCTAGATGAATTTAACGTTCTAATTAACATAATTCCAGAATAATGACGTGCCAGCACTTTTCAGGATACAAAATGACACAGGTTTTTGAAGAATTACGTATTTCAGGTGGCTCCTAATAATGATTGGCAGAAGAATTATGTCTCGATTATATTAATCGTTCCAAAAGTTCTAGCTGAAACATGATCTTCAGCTTTACACTGCCATCTATACTTCGCGGGATCACAACTGCAAAACTTTAGTGAGTTGATTTTGTTGATAGCAAGGCCCCGAAATGAGCGCACAGCAAGCTACTCGCCCCTTTCAGCAACGCTACCTATCGACACAAATCAACCGATAGAAATCCGCAGCCGTGACCGCGCGAAGTATAAAATAAAGACTACAAATCTTTTAACATATCCAGCATTTCTTTAGCATCCTTATGTTTTGGGTTTAGGCAAAGAGCCGTTTTTAGGTTCTTAATTGCTTTAGAAATCTGATCATGATTAAAATTTTCATTAGCTTTGGCATAATAATCGTTTGCTATTTTTCCTAGCGACTTTGTTACCCTAACGCCACAATTTGAAGTTACCTTAGACTGCTTTTCTATGCCAAAAGGAGTTGAAGGTAATATAAGTTCCATTCCAGAAACAAGGCTGTTGTCATCAATCACATCGTCATTAAAAATGGGAATAAGTACTGCTTGCTTTGGATCATTATAAAGCTGTCTAGCTATAGACTTTAAGCTATCATTTTCTTTTACCTGATAAGTCAAAGGCTGTGTTTTTCCCATATTACTTTGAAATAAATCAAGTGGAGCTAAATTGCCAGGATTAAAAAGCAACGATTGCAGTAAATATTTTCGAGCAGAACTATTCGGCAAATGCGGAAGTGCTTCTTTAAAGTGTTGATCTGCAATCTTATTTAGCCTAACCGTAATTTGTAATATTTTTTGTTTTGATTTCTGAATTAACTTGTTTACTGAAAGTAACTCGGCTTTAGTATATTTTTTTCCTGAAGCTCTTATTTGTTTTTCACTAATAAGCTTATCTCTTTGCATTTTCCAGGCGAGAAGAGCCGTTCTCCACTGATTTTTATTTTCATATCCTTCTGGCTTACTCAATGCAAGTATTGCTAATGAAGGTAATGAATCAATAGGCTCAATCTTTGCAAAATTATCTGTCTCAAAATATTTAAGATCGCGTGCAAACCTTGAGAGACTATGAGTCCCAAACACCATCGCTCTATTCAAAAAAAAGCTATGCTTGTAGAAAGGATTGCTTTTTCTATTCACTGTAAAGGCGACTTCATAGCCATTTTTTTTAACCAAAGCCATAACTAAAGCATTTGTTTTTCCAAAAGGGTAAGCCAGTGCTGAAACTGTCTGCCCTAACTTAATATCAATAACTTCAGCAGAAGAGACAATATCTTGATCTAATGCTTTAATATATTGCTCAAAAGTCTCATTCTTCTTAAAGGCACTCAAATCGCGATGTGATTTTGTATGGCACTGGATATCAATAGTCTTGTCAGAAACCATTTCTTTTAATTGTTGCCAAGAAATAGCTAATTTGTGCCCTGAATCAATAAACTGAGTGGGTATAAATAAAGTAGCGTTATAGCCAAATTCTTTCAAAATGGGATAAGCAATATCATAGGTTGCTTTCCAACCATCATCAATTGTAATGAGTACTGATTTCTCAGGCACCTGGCCAAAACCAATATATTCAATTAGCTGGTCTATGCTAATAACATGATAATTATTTCTTTTTAAATATTGAAGCTGTTCTCTAAAGGCCTTAGCAGACACTTTTAGCTTATTCTTACTGCGATATTTACTAAAGTTATGATAGCTTAAAACAGGGACTAGTTGATACCCTTGAGCCCTTAATCCACCCGGTCGAAAAGGAGAAAGGGGAATTATTAATTGTTGTCCTATTTTTAAAGGCCCTTTATTAAATTCTTTTATCCGCCATGCCAACTGAGATGAATTAGTATATTTTTCAGCCAAAGATTCATAAGTTTCCCCTTTCTGTACAGTCACAAATTGAAAATCAATAGGCGACTCAACTTCTTTTAGCTTTTTAGCACACCCATTTAAGAAAAAAAGAGTCATCAATAAAAAGGAAAGTAATATAGTATTTTTCATGTTTTGATTGCTGTGTGCTTTATTTATTGAGACAGCAGGCTGAAACCAAGCTGTTAAAAATTATGATGTTAAAACAATTCACCTTCCAGGGCATTTTTCACTGAATTAACTGGGTTTAATGACAAGCCAAACATAAATAATTCATTAGCCTTTTCAGGTAAATTTTGTTGTTTAAATTTTCGCCCCTTAAACAAACATTTCAATGCGATAGTATTTTTTGTATTTTCAAACAGTTCTTGGTTTTTTTCCATTGATTGTGAAGACTCAATGATAAAGTCATTCCATTTTGCAATTATTCCTTGTATGGAAAGCAATGTATTATCCTTTTCTAGTCTTTTAATTAATTCGTCTTTCAATCTCTGAAAAATAGTTATTGAGTTTTCAAAATAGACAGGATCTATTGCTTTAACCTTATCTAAAGGTGAGAAGACTTCAACCGCATCAAAAGTCGCAAATTCCATGGCCTGTTGAGATTGAGTCAATAGTTCTTTTATCCGTGTTTTTTTTGCACTTAAAATGTTTTTTTCATTTTTTAAGATCGTGCGGTTTTTTGGAAAGATTAATTTTTCCTGTGCAAATATATTAAGAGCCAACTCATATTTATCCTGCTGAATAGCTAAATCAATATGTTGCTGATAAAAATCAAATAAAGTCTGCTGGTTATCAAATAAAAACTGTTTTTGGTCTTTTTTTGGTAACTCTTTTTTAACCTCCGCCATCAACTCAGGCACTTTTTCAAGCTGATTAGTTTGAATAATACCTTCCAATTGTAGAGTAAATTTGTTCCTATTTTTAAAAGCCAGTAAAAATTTATCTTTTTTATTAACCAGCGCCATAAATTCTTTATGTTCTGAATCAGAGGGTTTTAAGTACTTCCAGTCATTAAATAGACGCTCAACCAACTCGAATTTATTTTTTAAAATAGCCTCATCAATTTTTTTGGAATAACTCTCCAATATTTTAGGTAATTGAACAATGGGGTGTTTGGGCTCTACTTCAGAGAAAGAAGCTTGAATACCTTGAATAGTCTGAATATTAGGTTCTGCTTGAAACAACTCCTGTTTATAATTCTTCTCTAACGACTTCAAGTAACTCCGCTTTCTAACCGTTATTTTTTTTCCAACTTTTTTAAGTTCTCTTAGTTCCTTCTTGCTCTTAGAAAGAAGAGCCATCCCATCAGCAATATCCTTTGTAGCTAAAGCATACTTATGGTTATTTAGAAATTGATCATTCGCAGCAAGGTAATATTTCATTAATCGTTGCTTAACCAAAGTATTCGCTAAAATTTCATTTTTAAATATTTTGTCTTGCTCAGTTAACGTTATTAATATTTCTGTTAATTGTAAGCGCCTACTTTCAGCAATTTGTTTAATCAATTGCTCAACCTTATTTGTATAGGCTAGTTTTTGTTCCAGCTTAGTGCGGGAGCTAATATCATCACTTTCAAGAGTCTTCCAATTTCTTAGTAAAATCTCTGCTAATGATAACTCTTTCTGATTAATTGCTGTTGTTATTTCTTTGCTGTAAAGCCTTGTCAAACCTGACTTGGCTGGAGTTAATAAAGTTTCAAAACCACCTATTTTTTTAAATGCTTCTCGGGTTTCTTGAAAACAAGAAAATAAAGTAACTAATTGTTGGCTCCGATCATTAAGACATTGTTGATAACGATATTTTAAATCTGTTTGTCTTGCTAATTTTTTCTGTGCAATACTTTCCGTAAGCTCAACAAGCTGACGAGAATCAGGGTAATACTGCACAACATTCTTTGAGTACAGCTCTGCTTGTTGAAAGTCATCATTATTAATTGATCGCTCAACCTTATCTTGATAAGAAATGATCAGATACTCTCTTACATTTCTATCAGTAAACAATAATTGCTGAACATAGGAATCAAATTTAGAAATAGTACTTAAGGCACCTTTTTCACCTGCCACCTCTACTATATTTTTAATCAGAGACAAACGTAAACCCTGATTCAACAATAATTCTTTTTGATCATCAACAGAAAGTTGTGAAAAATCGACCACACTCGAACTTTTCCGCTCTTCAATAGAGGTTTTTACATCACTTAACAGCCAACTGTGATACCCCTTATATCCAGCAAAAGGAATAGCGACTAAAAGCCCTGCAACAAGAGTTCCAATGATTATCCATTTAGTCTTTTTTTGATTAGCTAATTGCTGAGGTTCAAATAATTCAAAATAAAGATCTTTTGCACTTTCTGTTCTATTTTCTTTGTTAAATGCAAGTCCACGTTGAATTGCTTTAAATTCATTATTACTTAATTCAGGAATCGGCCTAATCTGATCTTTTTCGCGTTCGGCTTTTAATGCCATTTTTTTATTAAACGGATGCTGCCCAGATAACAATTCATAAATAACGCAAGCAAGACCATAAATATCATCACGGGGGTCTGGCTCTAACTCCATCAACATTTCACAACTGGCATAAGCCGTTGTCATCGCACCTAAAGTACCAGGGTCAAAACGCGTTTTATCTCGTTCATCATCATCACTCACCCGAGCAATACCAAAATCTATCACTTTACATCGCTTGATTTCAGGATTATAAAACACATTTCCAGGTTTAAAATCGAGATGAACAATACCCTCGTTATGAGCATACTCCAAAGCATCACACATCCCTTTTATAATGGGCTCCGCTTGTTCTAATGGAATCCCTTTGGGGTGCTGTTTAATAAACTCTTTTAGTTCAAGCCCTTCTAGATACTCCATCGCAATAAACACATCATTTCCATCACGATTTAACTCATACGCTCTAACTATATTGGGATGAATCAGTTTTTTATATCGCCCAAACTCTCTAACTAATGCTTTCAGGGCATCGGGGTGTCGTCTTATTTCTTGGTTAATAAACTTGATAGCAACATATTTATCTCTTGAATCCCCTGCATCTTGGATAAGATCAAGAGCCTTCCATACATCTCCCATCCCTCCAGACCCTATTTTATTTTCAATAGAATATGTCCCCCGAATAACTTGCCCTACTTCAATGGCTGTTATCTCGGAACTATCACTCGGAGATGATAAATCTTTTAATAATATAGACGAATGATTTTCACTATTTTTTTTAACTATTTTCTCTTCTTTTGGAGTAACAGAAGACTTGGCTTGAAAAAAGTGGGTTTTTTGATCACCCACTCTATCTAATAATCGTTTTTGTACATCTTCAGGTAATTTTTCAGCACGAATTAATTGTTCAATTTCTTGTTCACTATCGTTATCAATAGCAGGATTTTCTGACAGCAACGAATCTAATTGTTTAACAAGCAAGTCAAGCTCAAGCTTACCCGCTTTAAATAAGCTCAATTGTTGAGAAAATTTAGACTTTATTTTGAGCCAACTGTCTGAACGGTTCATAATATCCTTTGTTAATGAAGTGTTAAATATAGTCTTAAAACAAAATAACGAAGGAATGCTATATCTGCAGGAATATACTGTGTTGTCTGTCTAAAATTATACCTTGCACTCATAAGAAGCTCCACCTTGTTAGCTTCCCTTATTACCGAAATAGAGATTCATTTACCCTAGGTTTCAATATATGTTTTTATCGCTAAAATGTTGTAGCAATAGAAACTATACCGCTTTAAATTAAGAAATTATAGATTTGAATATACTCTTAAGCTCTCGACCTAGGTAAGGAGAAAGCTTAAGAACAAAAAGGCTTAACTAAATGACATTGGCTTCAGCCTCATCCGAGTATATACTTCGCGCGGTCACAACTGCGGATTCCTAACCGCACGAATTATAACTATCTAAAGGTTGTGATACCCTGTTTCTTCATGCAGAACAATATCCAAACCTTCAACTTCTTCATCTGCTGAAACACGTAACCCAATAAGCATATCGATTAATTTCAAGATAACGTAACTAAAAACGGCACTCCAAACAGCCGTTACTGCAATTGCTAAAGCTTGTACACCAACTTGATCAATAATTGAAACACCCTCAGGCAACCCTAAACCACCTAAACTACTTGCAGCAAAAACACCTGTTAATAAAGAACCAGTAATACCACCTATACCATGTACTGGAAAGACATCTAATGAATCATCTATTTTTAATGATCGTTTTATATACTGAGTTGCATAAAAACAAACGATACCAGCTGTTATACCAATGGCTAGTGCACCAGCTGGGCCAACAAAACCTGAAGCAGGGGTAATGGATCCTAAACCTGCAACCATACCAGTCACAATACCTAAAACACTTGGCTTACCAAACTTAATCCATTCGATAAACATCCAAGTTAATGATCCTGCTGCTGCCCCTATATGCGTCACTAACATTGCCATACCTGCAGCACCATCTGCTGTTAATGCACTGCCTGCATTAAAACCGAACCATCCGACCCACAGCATACCCGCACCTGTTACGACCATAGGCATATTATGCGGAGGCATTGGCGTAGTTGGGAAACCTTTTCTGTTTCCTAATACCAATGCTGTTACTAAAGCCGCGACACCAGCATTTACATGGATAACAATACCTCCCGCAAAATCCATCACACCTAGGTCAGCTAGCCATCCGCCACCCCAAATCCAGTGACAAACGGGCATATAAACCATAATCAACCATAAAGAGCTAAACCAGAGCATGGCCGAAAACTTCATTCTTTCAGCAAAAGCCCCCACAATCAAAGCCGGAGTAATAATGGCAAAAGTCATTTGAAACATAAAAAACACTGATTCAGGAATATCGCCCGTCAGACTATCGGTACCCAAATCAGGCATAAAAACCTTAGATGCACCACCAATAAATTTCTGTAGATCCCCCCCATCAGCAAAGATAAAACTGTAGACACCTGCCAACCATAAAATAGAAACAATACAAGTAATGGCAAAACACTGCATCAATATGGAAAGTACATTCTTACTTCGTACTAATCCCGCATAAAATAAAGACAACCCTGGTAATGTCATAAACAAAACGAGTGCTGTTGATGTTAATATCCAGGCAGTATTTGCTTGATTTAACTCATCTGCGCTTGCAATACTGGGTAACAGTATTAAGCACAATAATATTTTATAATTTTTCTTAAAATTCATATCTCTGTTTAAATCGTATCTTTCGTAATTAATAACAAATTAAGAACTAACAAAGTTAATTCAAAAGAACCCTAAGATTCTTTTATCAAAATTAAATAGCATCAGCGCCTGTTTCACCCGTTCTAATTCTTACCACTTGTTCTAAAGCTGAAACGAATATTTTTCCATCACCAATTTTTCCAGTATTTGCCGCCTTAACTATCGTTTCAACAGCTTGCTCAACACTTTCTTCAGAAACTGCAATTTCTAATTTAACTTTCGGTAAAAAGTCTACAACATATTCAGCTCCTCTATACAGTTCCGTATGTCCTTTTTGCCTTCCGAAACCTTTAACTTCAGTTACTGTTACCCCCGTTACTCCAACTTCAGAAAGGGCTTCTCTAACATCATCTAATTTAAATGGTTTTATTATTGCTGTTATTAATTTCATCTTTAATCCTAAAAGATATTAAAAAACTCATATTGAGGTTCTATGCAATCATAATAAATTATGCCTCAACATACAATTGTCATACCCCAAAATAGTGCAAAAAAAAAGCGGGTGCAAAACTGCACCCGCTTCCTAGATTAACTAGAGTTTAGCTAGACTCTATAAATCTCTAGCTTATCATTAGCTACTACCCTTTACTTGAATCAGTAAATTCAGGGTATGCTTCCATTCCACATTCAGAATAATCAACACCTTGGTATTCATCCTCCTCACTCACCCGAATCCCCATAACCATTTTAATGATGTACCAAGTAATTAAGCTCGCAACAAATACAAAACTAAAAATACTAGCAATACCAATTAATTGAGCACTCAGTGATGCATCAGGGTTTGAAATACAAACCGCCAATAAACCCCAAATACCAACAATACCATGCACAGATGTTGCACCTACAGGATCATCAAGTTTTAACTTATCGATTGTTACTATTGAAAAGACAACAATTATACCACCTACCGCACCGATTAAAGTTGCAACCATAGGTGTTGGTGTCAACGGTTCTGCCGTAATAGCAACTAATCCTGCTAAAGCACCGTTTAATGTCATTGATAAATCAGCCTTACCAAACATCATTTGTGCAGTAAGTAAGGCTGCAACCACTCCACCAGCTGCTGCCGCATTGGTATTTACAAATACCATAGCAACTGCATTTGCTTCACCAATATCTGAAATTTTTAATTCTGAGCCGCCATTAAAACCAAACCAACCCAACCATAAGATAAACGTTCCCAAAGTAGCTAGTGGCATATTACAACCAGGAATAGGGTATATTTCACCATTTTCGCCATACTTACCTTTACGTGCACCTAATAAAAGCACACCTGCAAGAGCCGCTGTTGCACCACATAAATGAACAACGCCCGAACCAGCAAAATCCAAGAAGCCTAGCTCGTCTAAGAAACCACCACCCCATTTCCAATAACCTTGTAATGGATAGATAAAGCCAGTCATAACTACTGCAAATGCCAGAAATGCCCAAAGTTTCATTCTTTCAGCGACTGCACCAGAAACAATAGACATAGCCGTTGCAACAAAAACTACCTGGAAGAAAAAGTCAGATAAGCTTGAGTAATATGTTTCACCTTTGCTACCTAATACAGCTTCTACTGTATGGTCTTCACCTAATAAGAAGCCAATGCCAGGCCAAACACTATTAACCGCTTCTGCAGGATACATAATGTTATATCCACATAACATGTACATCACACAAGCAATCGCAAACAATGCAATATTTTTGGTCAAAATTTCTGTTGTGTTTTTCGCTCGAACCAAACCTGCTTCTAGCATAGCAAAACCAGCTGCCATCCACATAACAAGCGCGCCACTCATTAAGAAGTAGAACGTATCGAGCGCATAACTCAATTCTGTTAATTTATTTAAAGCTTCCATTTCATCACCTCTATTCTAATTATTATTTATAAAGCTTCATTACCCGTTTCACCTGTACGAATACGTACAACCTGCTCAAGCGCTGTCACAAATATTTTGCCATCACCAATTTTTCCTGTATTAGCTGCTTTAGAAATAGCTTCAACAGCCTGCTCAACAAGATCATCACTCACAGCAACTTCAATTTTTGCTTTGGGTAAAAAATCAACAACATATTCAGCACCACGATAAAGCTCTGTATGTCCTTTTTGGCGACCAAAACCTTTAACTTCAGTCACAGTAATACCTGAAACGCCAATATCAGAAAGCACTTCACGCACATCATCTAATTTGAACGGCTTAACAACAGCGGTTATTAATTTCATAAATACCTCTTTAAGTAATAATTGGGTAAGAAAAAAATTATTACCAAGCATTTTTCACGCCAAAAAACTCAAACATCTGTTTTTTAAAGTAATTTAGAACCAACTACTTTTATACTTAACCCTCTATCGCACCGTTATGGTGCAACTACAGTAAATACGGATAATAAATATTTTTAGATCATTAAAGATTAAGCCTTTGCCTAGCTTCTACGGCACAAGGAAAATAAGTAGATAGTCTATAGCAGGTTAACGAAGCCTAGCTGAGCAGCTTTCCATAACTTAAAAGCTATACATTAGCTGTAGTAGCTGTAGTAGCTGTTTCACAATATTATAAGCATTTTTTACGCACCAAAATGAATCAATGAACGCACTAAAAAAAAGCAAAACAACAGTATTTACTTATTAACAACAACCATAAACCTTTTAAATCAAACCCTTAAAGCTTGGCATAGCACTTGCTTTGTTATTTAAGCAACACTTACCCAGGAGATATTTATGAAACCAACCCGTCTCGCAAGCCATTTAATTGGAAGCATCCTATTATCAACTGCTGTTACAGCTCATTCTGAAGGTGTGATTGAATCATTAACTGGTGCTAATGTTAATGATTCACAAACATTAAAAGACCTCGGCATAGAAGTTGGTGGGTGGGCATCAGCTGGTATTACATATGCCTCGCACAATGGTGATCACCGCTCAAACGCTCCTATTTTATTCAACGACCGCAACAATGAATTTCAATTAAATCAAACCAACCTGTTTATTGAACGCGCTATAGATAGCAGTAAAAATGAATGGCAACTCGGTGGTCGTATCGACTTCATGTTTGGCACAGATGCAAAAAGAACACAAGCTGCAGGCTTGGACGACCAAATTCTAGGCTCCACAAATAATAAGACCTTTAATGAGTACGATATAGCTTTTCCACAAGCCTATTTAGAACTATATGCACCTATTGGCAGTGGCTTAACTTTAAAAGCAGGACATTTTTACACGACAATTGGCTATGAAGTCGTTACCTCACCTGATAACTTCTTTTATTCTCATGCTTATACCATGCTTTATGCAGAACCATTTACTCATAGTGGTGCAATGTTAAGCTACGATGTTAACGACAATGTATCAGTTTATGGCGGCGCAGTTACAGGCTGGGATAACTTTAGTGACAACGGCGGTGATTGGAGCTTCCTAGGGGGAGCTAACTTAATCAGTGATGATGAAAAAACGTCATTAGCAGTTTCTATTATTACGGGTGAAAATGGTGATGATTCTGTCGACCAAAACACCACTATGTACAGTATCGTTCTATCTCATGATATTACCGACAAGCTACACTATGTCTTTCAGCACGACCTAGGCATTACCGAAGACGGCGCTGGGGCAGGTGATGATTCTGACTGGTATGGCATTAACCAATACTTAACTTATGATATTAATGACCAATTTGCAGCAGGTCTTCGTGCAGAATGGTTTAGCGACAGCGATGGACGCATCTCGGGTGGTTTTGGTGCAAACTATTACGCTGTTTCTGCTGGTGTTAATTACTCACCAGTATCATGGTTAAAGTTCCGCCCTGAAGTTCGTTACGACTGGGCTGATACTAATGGTGCTGGTGGAGTCTATGACAACGGCTCAGAGAATGATCAAATTTCTGTTGCAATGGATATGGTTCTTACATTCTAAACAATAACGAACCTATAAATTAACACATACTCTCAATAGGCATAAAAGCTTCCGCTTATTTAGCTTATATTACGGAAGCTTTTTTATAGCGAATAATCTAAATTAATGTTAATGTTATACGCGCTTAATTTTCGATTAATTATAAAAATAAACTTTGGAGACTTCGACTGATGTCAGTAGATAACGTTCTTAAAATGATCCAAGAAAACGACGTCAAATTTGTTGACTTTCGTTTTTGTGATACACGCGGTAAAGAGCAACATGTAACATTCCCAGCTCATACTATTGATGAAGACACTTTTGAAGAAGGCAATATGTTCGACGGCTCTTCAGTTGCTGGCTGGAAAGGCATCAATGAGTCTGACATGATCTTAATGCCCGATCCATCAACAGCGGTTTTAGACCCTTTCTTTGATGACACAACACTAATCTTACGTTGTGACATTATTGAACCTAAAGATATGCAAGGCTACGAACGTGACCCTCGTTCTATTGCTCACCGTGCACAATCATACATGCAATCAACAGGTATTGGTGACGCTGCTTATTTTGGTCCTGAAAATGAATTTTTCGTATTCGATGACGTTAAATGGAATTCTGACATGGGTAGCTGTGGCTACAAAGTTGATTCTGAAGAAGCGGGCTGGAACTCAGAAAAAGCATACGAAGATGGCAACATCGGTCACCGTCCTGGCGTAAAAGGCGGCTACTTCCCTGTTCCTCCTGTTGACTCTCTACAAGACATGCGCTCAGCAATGTGCCTTGTTCTTGAAGAAATGGGACAAGAAACTGAAGTACATCACCACGAAGTTGCAACAGCTGGCCAATGTGAAATCGGTACAAAATTCAACACTTTAGTTCAAAAAGCCGATGAAGTTTTAGAATTAAAATATGTTGTTGCTAACATTGCACATGCTTATGGCAAAACAGCTACGTTTATGCCTAAGCCTTTAGTAGGTGATAACGGTAACGGCATGCACGTTCACCAATCTATCTTCAAAGACGGCGAAAACCTTTTCTCTGGTGATTTATATGGTGGCTTATCTGAAACTGCTTTATTTTATATTGGCGGTATCATCAAGCATGCTAAAGCACTAAACGCTTTCGCTAACGCATCAACAAACAGTTACAAACGTTTAGTTCCTGGTTTTGAAGCACCCGTTATGCTTGCTTACTCTGCACGTAACCGTTCAGCATCTATCCGTATTCCTTTTGTAAACAATCCAAAAGGCCGTCGTATCGAAGTTCGTTTTGGTGATTCAACTGCTAACCCTTACCTATGCTTCGCGGCAATGTTAATGGCCGGCCTTGACGGAATCCAAAACAAAATCCATCCTGGTGATGCGATGGACAAAGATTTATATGACTTACCTCCAGAAGAAGAAAAAGCAATTCCACAAGTTGCCGTTTCTTTTGACGAAGCATTAAAAGCATTAGATGAAGACCGTGAGTTCTTAACGCGTGGCGGTGTATTCACTGATGATGCAATTGATGGTTATATTGACCTTAAAATGGAAGAAGTGACTCGTCTACGCATGAGCACACATCCTGTAGAATTTGATATGTACTACAGCTTGTAAAGTTCTTCTTGCTACTTTGTAGCAAATGCACGACTAAAACGCCCCTTTTTGGGGCGTTTTTTGTTTTACCCCCCCTTAAGAGCACGAATTTATACCATAAAGTTATGCTATCTTATTACAAGCTCCACAGGCCTTTAGCCTGCTTTTTTCCTATTTTACAGCACGAAGAACTTAAACCTTCTCTCCAAAAAGCACAGCATTGACCTCACACTACTCAAGCAAAATAATTAAAAGCCCATAACCCAGCAATCCCAATTAGTGGTATAAATTTTGCTTTAAAACAACAAACCCATTACTTAATTCTTTATTTCTGTGCATAAAAAAATACTGGCTCATATTAATGAAGCTATTTTATTATTTAACAAACAATTAGACCTAACCTACATTAATACTGCGGGAGAGATCTTATTAGCCGACAGTGAAAAACACTTACTTGGCCTTAATGCACAAACCTTATTCAAATCTTCCTCCTCATTGCTGTCTGACCTTCAACAATGTTTAAAAAACAATGAACCCTTAGTTGACCGCGAACTAAACCTGTTCTACCAAAACCGCTCAATTACTATTAATTTTAGCGCAACCCCCTTGCTCGAAAACGGTCAACTCAATGAGATATTAGTGGAGTTGCAGCAAATTGATAGACAAATACGTATTAGCAAAGAAGAGCAATTACTAAACCAACAAAACATCAGCAGAATGCTAGTTAAAGGCCTAGCCCATGAAATAAAAAACCCTTTGGGTGGTATCAGGGGAGCAGCCCAATTGCTTGAATTGGAATTAACTGACATTGAATTAAAAGAATACACTCAAATTATTATTCAAGAGTCTGACCGCTTAAAGTCTCTAATGGATAAAATGCTAGGCCCCAATAGACCCTCAAAAAAACAGTCTTTAAACGTTCACGAGGTGCTGGAACGTGTTCGACAACTAGTCGAAATAGAAGTAAAGCATAGCATGCGCATTTTGACTGACTATGACCCCAGTATTCCCGACTTAAAAGCGGACAAAAACCAACTAATTCAAGCCGTTCTTAATATTGTGCAAAATGCCGTACAAGCTATGCAGCAAGAAGGGGAAATAATAATGAAGACACGCATTCAGCGTCATCTAACCCTTGGTCGTAAACGATACAAATTAACAGCCAAAATAGATATTATTGATAATGGACCAGGTATTAACGATGAACTCATGAGCCAAATATTTTATCCCATGATCACTAGTCGCGCCGAAGGCACGGGGCTTGGCTTGTCCATTGCTCAATCACTCGTTAACCAACATAACGGACTTATTGAGTGCGAGAGCGAACCAGGAAAAACCATTTTTTCAATTTACTTACCCTTGGAGCCATAATATGTCCACGCCTAATATTGTCTGGGTAGTCGATGATGACAAATCCATCCGCTGGGTACTTGATAAAGCCTTGCAAAAAGCATCTATACTCAGCAAGAGCTTTCCTAATGCCTCTCTTATTTTAGATGCCTTAAAAACAGAAATACCCGACGCTCTGATCACTGATATTAGAATGCCTGGTATGGATGGCTTTGAATTATTAAAACAAGTACAACATGACTTTCCAGGTCTCCCTGTTATTGTTATGACAGCACACTCAGATCTAGATAGTGCTGTCTCTGCATTTCACGGCGGGGCATTTGAGTATTTGCCTAAACCCTTCGATATTACTGAGGTTGTCGAAGTTGTTCAACGCGCCTGCCTACAGAGTAAGCAACAAAAGTTACTTGAGATAAATGAACCTGAACACATAGAGGAAACACCTGAAATCATAGGTGAAGCCCCCGCTATGCAGGAAGTTTTTCGTGCTATTGGCCGCCTAGCGCGCTCTCATATTACCGTCCTTATTAATGGCGCATCAGGTACTGGGAAAGAACTGGTAGCAAAAGCACTACACAGACATAGCCCTCGAAGTAAAAACCCTTTTATTGCTTTAAATATGGCCGCCATTCCCAAAGACTTAATGGAGTCAGAGCTTTTTGGTCATGAAAAAGGTTCTTTTACAGGCGCTCATACCCGCAGAGCAGGTCGATTTGAACAAGCAAACGGCGGCACACTATTTTTAGATGAAATTGGCGATATGCCAGCTGAACTGCAAACTCGCCTGCTTCGTGTACTTGCAGATAATATGTTTTATCCTATTGGCTCCCATTCTGCAGTAAAAGTGGATGTCCGCATTATTGCGGCGACCCACCAAAACCTTGAATCCCTAGTTGAACAAGGACTTTTTAGAGAGGATTTATTTCATCGCCTTAATGTGATCAGAATTCATATTCCTCCATTAAATGAACGTAAGCAAGATATTCCTCTTCTTATGCGCCATTTCCTTAAAGAGGCGGCGGTAGAGTTAAATAGTGAAATCAAGCTGCTTAAACCTGAAACAGAAACCTTTTTAAGCACCCTTCCTTGGCCTGGTAATGTGAGGCAATTAGAGAATATCTGCAGATGGCTTACGGTGATGGCTGCAGGTAGAGAAGTTCATTTAGAAGATCTTCCTCCTGAATTAACTCAAACAGAAAAAGAAAGTACCGAAGAAGGTCATGGAAACTGGAAAGTTTTGCTAGAAGAGGCCATTAATCAGCAATTACAACTTGGCGAATCTGAAGTGGCAAAAAACATTATTCCAGAGATCGAAAGGATTCTTATAAAAGCGGCTCTCAAACATACTTCAGGTAAAAAGAATGAGGCCGCCTTAATGTTAGGTTATGGACGAAATACACTGACCCGAAAAATTAAAGAGCTAGATATAAGTTAAAATTAACATAAAGCTTATTACAGAGAAAGTAAGCAGAATACAATCCATTAATTGTAAAGTCATGAAGACTACACTTTCTTTCTCCATACACTTGGAGTCACTCCATATTTCTCTTTTAATTTTCTTGGCAAAATAAGATTGGCTATTAAAACCGACCGAATAGGCTATATCAATTAATAGCTATTAAATTGCTAAAAATAGAATCAAAATACCCTTCAAAACAGATTCCCTTTCATCAATAAAACCACCTTGACTAATGGTTAGCGATAAAATACTTGCTCCAACCATAATACCCACTATCATTTATGAAATTTTCACACTCAATCGCACGTATTGCTCTCACATCAGGCGAGCCTGCTGGCATTGGTCCTGATTTATGCATTCAACTTGCTCAACACAATCAATCAGCCGAACTTATAGTACTAGCAGCCCCTGAATTATTAACTCAACGAGCAGCTCAATTAGGTCTAAATATTTCAATACATATTTTTGACCCATCCAAAAAACCTGAAGCAAGTACTGCTGGTAATATCACTGTTTTACCTGTGCCGTTAAAAACCACCGTTTCTTGTGCTCAGCCGACCCTTGAAAATAGTGCTTATGTTGTTGAAACTATTCGCCTTGCCTCCCAAGGTTGTGTTGATGGTTTATTTGATGCCATGGTCACCGCTCCTGTTCATAAGGGGATTATCAATGATGCCAATATTGCATTTACGGGGCATACTGAATTTATTGCCGATATTACAGGAGGTCACCCTGTAATGATGCTGGCAACAGAAGGATTACGTGTTGCCTTGGTTACCACCCACCTCCCCTTATCCGAAGTCAGCCTGGCAATCACGACTGACCGCTTAAACAAAGTAATTAAATTACTGCATAAAGATCTACAAAATTATTTTGCTATTAGCAATCCTAAAATACTGGTCTGCGGACTAAACCCTCATGCGGGTGAAAATGGTCATTTAGGAAAAGAAGAGATCGAAATAATTGAACCTGCTTTGGACACTTTAAGACAACAAGGTATTGATTTACAAGGCCCATTACCAGCCGATACTTTATTTACCCCAAAATATCTGCAAACGGCTGATGCGGTATTAGCCATGTATCATGACCAAGGATTACCTGTTTTAAAATACAAAGGTTTTGGCCAAGCCGTTAATATTACGCTGGGCTTACCCATTATTCGTACTTCTGTCGATCATGGCACTGCATTTGATTTAGCAGGAACAGGTAAAGCCAATCTAGGCAGTTTAGCGTTTGCTGTAAAAACAGCGATTGAAATGGTTGAATCAAATAGAGCTATTTAGCCACAACATTTTAGGCTTGATATAATAACAGCCATGAATACACAAACAACACACAAAGCCCGCAAGCGCTTCGGCCAGAATTTTCTTCAGGATCATAATGTTATTTACAATATCTTATCGAACATCCAAGCCAATAGCAGTGATCATTGGGTAGAAATAGGTCCAGGACTTGGTGCCATAACAGAACCTCTATTACAGAGTAAAGTTACCTTAGATGTTGTTGAGCTAGATAGAGACTTGGTTAAAGTGCTGACTCAGCGTTTTGACCACCTTGATAACTTTACTATTCACAGCGCTGATGCTCTGCGTTTTGATTTTTCAGCATTGGCTAAAGGTGATGAGAAATTACGCATCATAGGGAATTTACCTTACAACATATCAACGCCGCTGCTGTTTCATTTGCTTGAAAGCACTAATTGTATTGAAGATATGCATTTTATGCTGCAGAAAGAAGTGGTTGATCGCATGTGTGCAGAGCCTGGTACAAAAAAATATGGTCGCCTTAGCGTCATGATTCAATATTACTGTGAAACAGAACTGGTCTTTGATGTTCCCCCAGAGAGTTTTGACCCCATTCCCAAAGTGATGTCTTCCATCGTAAGACTTATGCCTTACACAAAACCACCCGTTGAAATTAAAAGCATTAAAAGTTTAAACGCTGTGGTAACAACCGCTTTTTCTCAACGCAGAAAAACACTCCGAAACTCACTCAAAAAAATAATTACGGAAGAACAAATAGTCGCTTTAGATATTAACCCAACATTACGAGCCGAATCCATTTCACTAGCTGAATTTTCTCGATTAAGCTATTTAATTGATTTATAGATATCTTTCACAATTAACTTAACCCTACACTTTAATATATTTGTATATTTTTACCGAAATACCACTGACTTATACACCATAAATGTCAGCATTTTTTACACACAAAATACTGAAAAAATATTATTTCTTATATATCAACACATTACAATAAAGGCATGTAAATTGCTTAATTAGAACCAAACCTATTCTTTTAATAATTGAACCCCGAGAATAACAATGAAAAAATATTTATGTTTTTCCTTAGTTTTATTAAGTTCGACTGCGAATGCATCCCTTATCAACAGTTATGACTTCAACGACACACTATCTGACACCATGGGAAATGGAGTTGATTTAGTCGCATCAGGAGGAAATATCAGCTCTGGTCGATATAACTTTACTGATAACCAGGGATTAAAACTTACCTCAGCTCTTCCAAGCACAAGCGATTATGCTATTGAAATTAAATTTCAAATTAACCAGGATACATCTGGCTATAACAAAGTTATCGATTTCCAAAATTTAGCTTCTGATGTAGGACTTTATATTTTTAGCGGTGCAGTAGATTTTTACACAGCAGGCCCAACAGCAGGAAGCATATCTATTGATACTGACTACACCCTTGGTTTGGCTCGCTCTGCTGGCTCTATCACTGTTTTTCTTGATAATAATGAACTTTTTAGCACTTCAGACTCAAACCAGGCTGTTTCAGCTTCAAATATCCTAAATTTCTTTGAAGATGATAATAATACAGGCCAAAGAGAAGCATTTACTGGTTCAGTAGACTTTATTCGTATCCATAATGACTCTTCATCATTTGGTGAAATTCCTAACCCTGTTCCCGTACCTGCAGCAATGTGGTTGTTTGCTTCTGGTTTTGTTGGTCTTTTGGGCATGAGAAAAAGATCAGCTTCTTCAAATTAATACAAAACCGCGACAAAATGTCACGCGTCGATTTGCCACATTCCCAAGAAAGCTGCCTATCGGTAAAATAGTCACAACTTAAATGCTTTCCCAACAATTTGGGACTCATTATAGCTTTCCTAAAAAAACTCCTAATGCGGCCTAACAGCCGCATTTTTTTTGCCTGCAGTTCTGCTCGATTCACCTCAAAAACTATTTTTAAAATTATTTAATTATCCCTTACACATCTGCATCAAATTTAGCTATGATGAAGACATAGATTGATAAAAAGGATAAAAAGATGACTACAATTACTGACCCAAAAATTGGCAGCTGGTATAAAGATGTCGAAAATGATCTTACCTTTAAAGTCGTTGCCATAGAAGAAAGTGATGACTCCATTGAAGTACAGTATATCAATGGTGATATAGGTGAATACGATAACGATTCTTGGTATAACTCCACCTTCGACTATGTTGAAGCGCCTGAAGACTGGAGCGCACCCTTTGATGATGTTGAAACCGATGATCTAGGGTACTCTGATAATGATACCCATTTAAAACCTGACCAAGAAGGTTTAGACCTTTCGGATATGCTGGATGATCAAGGCAATACTTAATGAAAATGACACCCCAACAATTCCTAGACTGGGAATCTAAAAGCATTACTTTGCTCGCTATGTCGGGAGCAGGAAAAACAACACTGGCAAACAAGCTACCTAGAGATAAATGGTTTCATTATTCAGCTGACTATAGAATTGGTACTAAATATTTAGGTGAGCCTATTTTAGATAATATTAAACGTCAGGCAATGGAAGTGCCTTTTCTAAAAAAATTATTATTATCTGACTCTATTTATATACATAACAATATTACCTTTGATAATTTAGCGCCTGTTTCTAGTTTTTTAGGTAAATTAGGTAACGCCGAACAGAGTGGCTTATCTTTACCAGAATTTAAACGCAGACAAGCTTTACATCATAAAGCTGAAATAGCGGCATTAAATGACGTTCCCGAGTTTATTCATAAAGCTGAAGATATCTATGGCTATAAACATTTTTTAAATGATGCGGGTGGAAGTGCTTGCGAGTTAGATAATTCTGAGGTTTTAGAAACCTTGGCAAAACATACCGTTATTATCTATATCAAGATTCCCGAATCATTAGAACAAACGATTATCTCGCGCGCCAAAACAGATCCAAAGCCGCTTTACTATAGAGAAGCTTTTTTAGATGACAAATTGGCCGAATATATGGCATTAAATAACTATACAAATGCTGATTTAATTTCTCCTGATGACTTTGTAGGCTGGGTTTTTCCTGAATTATACAAATCACGACTTCCTAGATACCAATCCATTGCAGACCAATATGGTTATACGGTGGATGCCAATGATGTTGCTAAAGTCTCTAATGAAGATGAATTTATCCAGCTTATTGCTGATGCTATTAGCAAAAAAGAGAATTAAGAATTATGCCTTTAGTCGCTCATACCCACTTACCTACTTTTCAGCGACTTCTTGAAGAAGGTGAAGATATTCTTAATGCTGATCGTGCAAGCCACCAGCATATTCGTGAATTGCATATTGGTTTACTCAATATTATGCCCGATGCAGCCCTTGAAGCAACTGAGCGACAGTTCTTTCGCTTAGTTGGCGCATGTAACCAAATTGCACAGTTCCATGTTCACCCTTTTACCATTGATGGATTAAAAAGAGGCCCTGAAGCAAAAGCACATATTGCAAAATACTATGACTCTTTTGATCAAATCAAATTAGATGGTTTAGATGCTCTTATCATCAGTGGAGCTAATGTTACCCACGCGCATTTATCAGAAGAAGATTTTTGGCAACCATTAACCGAAGTCTTTGACTGGGCAAAAGAAAATGTTACATCTATCCTATGTTCCTGTCTTGCAACCCATGCATTAATTGAGTATTGCTATGGCATTGAGAGAACACCACAGCCTCAAAAATGCTGGGGCGTTTTTCCACATAAAGTAATAGACCGAAATCATCCATTAGTCGCAGAAATCAACACTCGATTTGATGTGCCTCACTCCCGTTTTAATGCTATCTATCAACAAGATATGGAGCAGAAAGGCATAACAGTCTTAGCTGCAAGCAAACAAGCTGGCGTACACCTAGCCGTGAGTGGCGATGGAATTCGTACCGTATTCTTTCAGGGACACCCTGAATATGATGATATGAGTTTATTAAAAGAATACAAACGAGAAGTCATCCGCTTCTTTAATCAGCAAAGAGATGATTATCCCCCTTACCCAGAAAACTATTTTGATGATGAGGCTGTGTCAATATTAGCCCACTACAAACAACAAGTCGAAACAACTAAAAACAATAAACAAGCACTTCCTCTATTTCCCGAACAAGAACTTTTACATTATTTAGATAATACTTGGAAAGATACTGCTAAAGCTGTTTTTAATAACTGGTTAGGAAAGGTTTATCAAATTACCAATCAAGATAGACGATTACCTTTTATGGACGGTATAAATCCTAAAGATCCATTGGGGCTAAAAAAATCATAATAGGATAAAACCATGCTCCACAGAATTAAATCAGAACTCAGGAAAATCTATTATTTTTTATTAGGTTTACGTCAGCAAGGTTACAAAACACATTGGATATTATTTTATCATGCCCCCAAACTTGCTCTTTCACGGTTATATGCAAAGCTGGCAAGAAAAATTAACAGTAAGTTGATAAATCCAATAATCAATCGTAATTTAATTTATCAATTTCATAAATCACATCATGAAGAATTAGGACAGCATTTCTATTTAATCGTCATGCCTGGTGTTTTACATTTTTTAGTCCCTTGCTTAAAGCTTATTCCTAAAAAAATCCCATTATTTTTATTATTCAATGGAACAAAAGAATGGGAAATTCAATACCTTAATAAACATTTCCCTGATATCCCTGGATTAAAGCTTAAAACCCTACCCGCTTCCAGCTTGGCTCATGGCGACATCATCACCTTATTGTTAAAATCTAACAGCCAAAATTTTGGTATTCTTGATCATGATTTATATCTTTTTGATGACAAGGTATTTAGCAATCTTGAATTTGAAAAGGATGAGTGTCTTCTAGCAATTTATGCTGAACAAAGTGAAAAAACGAGCTTAGTTTACCCACATACCTGTTTTTTATTTTTTAATGTATCCCTTATTTCAAGTGTCATGAGTCGATATAAAATAGATGCTACTTTATATAAAAAAGCGCCCTCTAGATTAAAAGACAAACTGAGCAGAATAGGTCTTACTGATGGCGTATATATGAAAGATTATCACAACTTTTTTGATACTCTAAATTTGATTTTAGCCATGGCTTTTACAGAAAAATTACAGGTTCGTTATATTGATTTAAAAGATCCTTTAAAAACAATACATGTAGGAGGAACCAGTATGGGGCAGCATATAACTAAAGATTTATCAGATATATATATCCGCCTATGTTTTCTTGAGTATATTAATGACCCTATCTTGTTTAAACAATATTCTTATTGGTATAAACGTTTCAAAAATTCTGCTGAAATTGTCCCCTTAATGACCAAGACTCCTCAAGTGATGCATTTGTTAGATTCAATAAATATCTTGATGCTTCAATTACGTGAAAGAAACAACAAACTATTGTGACACTTTTGTGATAATCATGTGAATGTTACACAACTTATTTATTTTACTCTATCAGTTACGGAATTTCCGTATTAAAACAATGACTAACTAGGAGAGTTTAAAATGAATAGAATCAAAAATTTTTCAACCATCGGACTTTTAGGTCTATTTGCCATAACAAACGCACAAGCGGTGCAAGTAAAAGTCACTATAAAAAACAATTCAGCTGCAAATGGACTGGCTATAACGCCTGTCTGGGTAGGCTTTCATAATGGAGGTTTTGATAGTTACGACTCTGGCATTGCTGCAAGCAGTCAATTACAATCTTTAGCAGAAGATGGTAATTCATCCGCTTTAGCAGCCACTTTTGGCGCTAATGGCTCCTTAAATCGTGTTCAAGGGTCTATTGGCTCTGCTCCTATTACAGCGGGAACCTCTGCCTCAGCCCTGTTTGATTTAACAGGAAACCTTGATAATCAATACTTTTCATATGCAAGCATGGTATTACCCAGCAGTGATTATTTTATTGCCAATGGAAACCCTTTTGCTCATAGCTTAGAAGACCTCTTTAATAATGGAGGTTCATTTTCATTCAATATTGGTACTAACGGTAACATTAACGATGCAGGCACTGAAATAAATGACTTCACCACTTCTGCTGGCAATGGTTTGTTTCCAGGGCTTCCTCCAATGCAAGGTGCTCCTAATACAGGCGCAGATGAAAATGGAGTAGTTCATAATGTTGTTAACCCTTTTGCTGGTTTTTTAAATACACCTTTAGGCTTTGATTTAACAGCTTTTGATTTTAATTCTGCAAGTCTCTATCCTAATGGTCTTGCAACCGTCACTATTAGTGCAGTACCCGTCCCCTCTGCTGCCTGGTTTATGGCTAGTGGGCTTATTGGCTTGGTTTCATTATCACGTAAAAATAAAACAAGCCAAATTTAACATCTAGTAAAAAAGATAAACTCTCAAGCTTATAGAGTTCTGTTTAATTCCTTCACCGAGGGGGCGAAGGAGTTAGGAGCAATACTTTCCCTTTCTCCCTAAATCAACGTTTAAACAATATAAAAAACAAAACCTAACTCCGCAGAGTATACTTTTTATACTTATACTCCTGTCTTTAGGTCTAAAAACTGCCTCTCTCATTATTATAAATGCGACTACCCAAAACAATATTGATTATCGAAGATAATGAAGATATGGCGCAATTACTAGCCTTACACTTAAGAGATCTTCAATATACAGTCAAACTCTGTTTTGATGGTATATCAGGACTGGAGGAAATATCGAACAATCAATTTAATTTAGTTATCCTAGACTTGATGCTACCTGGGTGTGATGGTTTATCTATCTGCAAATCTATTCGCTCAAAACCAGACTATACGGCTATTTTAATGCTAACAGCAAAAGCATCAGAACTAGATCGCGTCACGGGGCTGGAAACTGGCGCCGATGATTACGTGACAAAGCCTTTCAGTTTATCCGAACTACTCGCACGCATCAAAGCCATATTCCGTCGAATGGACGCTCTTGAGTCTAATCCTACAAATGTGAGTACAAGTCTTCTGCAACGAGGACTATTGAATATTAACCTTGAAAATCGACAAGTGACTGTAAAAGGCAATGTAGTTGATTTAACAGTGAAAGAATTCGATTTATTAGTTTTTTTTGCCAGCCACCCAGCCCGAGTTTACACCAGAAATGAATTGCTCAACCAAGTTTGGGGTATGGGATATGAAGACTACGAACATACCGTCAACTCACATATCAATAGACTCCGAGTCAAAATTGAGGATGACCCTAAAAAACCAGTTTACATACAAACTGTGTGGGGCATTGGTTATAAATTTTCAGAACACTATAATAATGTTTAAAACCTTATTTACAAAACTGACTTTAGCTCTGGTACTGATTTTTAGTTTATTAACTGCTTTAACACTTTCTATTACTTTCATATCAACCAACTTATATCAACAAGAAGTCATGCAACGGCTTAACAGTAAAGTCGCTAGTCACATAGTTAAAGAAAGTAATATTCTACAAAATGAGCGTATCAATTATGCCAATCTACGTAAATTATTTCACAACTTGATGATACTCAACCCCAGCCTTGAAATTTATTTATTGGATCATGAAGGGGAGATTCTTGCCTATTCTGCACCGGCTTGGAAGGTGGTTAGGTTTTCAGTAGATATTGACCCGATTATAAAGTCTTTAACAACGAACCCTCTTATTCCTATCAAGGGAGAAGACCCTAGAAACTTTACTGATACAAAAGCATTCTCCGTTGCACCTGTGCCCTTAAAAGATGAACCTGATGGCTATCTCTATGTCATTATCGGAGGTGAACAATACGCTTCAATTGCTGAACGGATAAAAGATAGTTACATATTATCAAGCAGTTCAATTGCTATCGGCATTGGTCTTTTTATTATATTTATCTTCGGTTTAATTCTATTTTCCAGCCTTACCAAGCGATTAAAAAGCTTGGCACGCATTGTGAGCCAATTTGAAAATGATCCGCAAGCAAACCCGACCTTCCCTTCATATAAAAAACAGGGGGATGAAATAGACCAGCTTACTGCAGCCTTCCAGGCCATGGCTTCAAAAATTCACCTACAACTTGACGAATTACAAACGACCGACCATTTACGTAGAGAAATGGTGGCTAATGTCTCTCATGATTTACGTACGCCTTTGGCAACCTTACAAGGCTACATTGAAACCTTATTAATTAAAGAGTCCGACTTAAGTTCAACACAGCGCCAAGACTATTTGAGGATTGCAATTAAACATTGTGATCGACTCAATAAACTGGTGGCAGAGTTATTTGAACTAGCCAAACTAGATGCCAGTGAAGCTCAGCCAAATTCAGAAAATTTTAATATTGCAGAGCTGATAGAAGATATTATTCAAAAATTTTCACTTCGGGCTCAAGAAAAAAACATTCAATTTAAAAAACAATATGCCTCAATAGATTTATTTGTTTATGCCGATATTAGTTTAATTGAAAGAGCTATAGAAAATTTATTAGAAAACGCTTTAAGGTTCACCGATAAAAATGGACTTATCTGTGTCTCTTTAATAAATACAGAAGGGCAAGTGACCATTAATATCCGAGACAATGGCATGGGCATTCCAGAGGCAGAATTACCTTTTATCTTTGACCGTTTCTATCAACTTGATAAAAATAGGCAATGTGAATCCAATCATAGTGGTTTGGGTCTTGCGATTGTTAAACGCATTATTGATCTGCATAAAACAGCTATTCAAGTCAGTAGCATTCCAGGTAAAGAAACAACTTTTTCCTTTAGGCTATTATCTCAACAATAAGAAACCCGATCTTTTCAATATAATTGTATCTTCAAAGGAAGAGAAGCTATATGCAAAATATTAAGGTTTATTAAACCTTCTTCACCTTATTAATTGTTCCATCAGTTTTCGCATGTTGCTCCCTTAAGGCATAGGTATCTACACAACTTTTTGATTATAAAAACAATAGGTTGAGATCGTCTCTTGCTCCCTCCCCTGCTGGAGAGGGCTGGGGTGAGGAGAATAAAATCAACATCTTATCTTTGTTTTTTCTCTGTAGAGAAAAAGAATTAAACTCTCACGCCTTATTTGTACTTATCCATCTTAGCTAATTTAACCAATGCTTTATCAATTTTTGCCTTTGCCGCATCATCTAATTCAGCTGTTTTATAAACTTTAGGTAACAACCCTTCTACCACCAATGCATCCTTAATCCATCGCTTGGTCATTCGGTAACTTGTCGCGATTTTATCTACATCTCCTGTTTCTGGGTTACGCAGGCTTGCACTGACTGGTTTTGCTTTTACTTTAGGAGTTGCCACTCTTTTTGCTGTTGTTACTTTTTTTGGCGTTACTTTTTTAGTCGCAGGTTTAGCTTTCTCAACAATTTTTTTCACTTCTGGTTTTTTAACTGTTTCAGCAACAACCGTTGGCTTTACTTCAGGCGGCACTTCTTTTTTTGTGTCTTTTTTATAAACCACACTTTGTACGACATAAACCACATACACAATCAGTAAAATAAATAATACTTCCGCCATAGCCCTTCCTCATTTTATTATTATGGATATAAAAACTAATACCTGAAAATTGTCACACTAAACTCATTAAAGCCTTGTAACTACGTCCCATTCTGAAAATATTTGCAAATAAAATATCTTGGCTCTTAAGCTCCTTCTCTCCCTCAGGGGAGAAGGTTGGGATGAGGGGAGGTAAAAACTCTCTTCTTCCTTATTCTTTTTCTCTTTAAATGATAGAGAAAAGAAAGGTTGCAGAAGAGCATTTTTTATTCCCCTCACCCAACCCTCGCCCCAACAGGGGCGAGGACTTAAGAGTGCAAGTCCTAACTATTGTTAGTTGCTAAAACTTGATAGGTACCTTGTCCTCAAGGGCAAAGAGCTACGCCCCATTTTCACAGGATAAGCAATTACAATACCTTGTTTATTAACACTAATACTACCAACAAACTTCTTTTTTGGCTAATTCGGGTAAATCATCTCTTAAACCCATGGCATGATTATTAAATATATCTTTCACAAAAGGGGTTTTATTAATTAAATTCATCCCTGTTGAGCGTAATGAAATGGCTGGTACAGCAGTCGCAGCAAAGGTTTTATTAATCACATCCATACTAGACATCATTAATAAATTATCACCTTTTCTCCAGCGCTCATATTGGCGCAAGAATTTACGGCTTGATAACGGCCGCCCTGCTTGCTTAGTTTTTATCACTAATTCGGCCAATGCAGCTGCATCCAATAAGCCTGCATTTGCACCTTGCCCAGCTAAAGGATGCATGGCATGTGCCGCATCTCCCATTAAGGCAAAGCTTTTATCAGTATAGCTATTGGCATATTGAAAGCGTAAAGCAAATGAAGCTCTTGGGCCTGTTGCTAACATCCGTCCTAAAATTCCACCTGAAGCTTGTTCTAATTTTTCTAAGAATTCATCATCACTCAGTTGAACATAAGCTTTAGCTGTTTCAGTCTTTAAGGTCCAGACAATAGAACATTCACCTGTTCTTAATGGTAAAAAAGCTAGTGGGCCTTCATCTAAAAAACGTTGCCATGCAGTAAATTGATGACTGTTTTCTGTTCTAATTGTTGCAACTAAACCATCTTGATTATATGGCCAACCTGTTACATCAATACCCGCCATAGCTCTTAATTTAGAATCACGGCCATCTGCTGCAATAATTAAATCAGCTTCAAATTGACGACCATCTTCTAATGTTAAAGATCTACCATTGTCTATTAATTGCATTCCTGAAACTTGAGCATCACTGATACAAGTGGCAGACTCCAGACTTTCTAACTGATCCCATAAGGCTGCAACGGTAAACCTGTTTTCTACAATATGGCCTAATTCATTATATTCTGTGTCCGCACAATCAAAATGCAATTCACCATCCGCTTTTGCATCCCAAACTCGCATATCTTTATAACCACAAACACCACGTTGCACAATACCACCCCATGCACCTACTGTTTCTAATATATTCTGAGAGGCTCGGGTTAAAGCAGAAACTCTGATATCAACGGAATCATCAGTCCATTGCCTTTGCGGATTAAACATATCCAATAAAGCGACATTAACCCCTGCATGAGCAAGTGCACAAGCAGTGGTTGCCCCAACAATACCACCACCGACGATAATCACTTCAAACCTTTGTTGACTGTCCTGCATCACTTTATCCTCTATTCCCAACTCTAGGCAATCGACCAGCTAGACCCATTGCATGTTTTGCCAACACTGCTTTTGCTGTTGGAATATGATCCATTACAGCCAAACTAATACTTCGTGCTGCTGCCATCGGCAACCAGTCAGAAGAAAATATTTTAACCACATTATCAGTAAAACCAATAGTATTATCATGGTCTTTCTGTCGGCTTTCGGCATACTTGTTTAACAACGCTTTATCGCCTAAATCTGCATTTTGTTGATGCTGCTCTAATAGCATTTCTGCCAATTGGACGACATCCCGAATACCTAAGTTAAATCCTTGGCCTGCAACCGGGTGTAATTGATGAACAGCATTACCAATAATAACAGCACGCCCAACCACCATATTATCTGCACGAATTAAGCTTAATGGAAAAGCCCTTCTGGGCGCAGTTAATGTCAAAGCCCCTAACTGATAGCCAAAACAATCTTGTAAACTGGCCAGAAACTCAGCTTCACTGCCTTTCATTAAATCATCTGCTTCTTCATGAGTGCGAGTCCACACCACTGAACACTCTTTATCATTTATCGGCAACATGGCCAAAGGGCCAGACTTTGTAAATCGTTCAAAAGCAACGTTATTATGAGGTACAGAAGCTTTAATCGTCGTGACTAATGCTGTTTGACCATATTCTGTGACTTGCTGAGAAATATCTAACAGTTTCCGAACAGAAGATTGCCCTCCATCTGCGCCAACCAATAATTTAGCGGTCAAATTAATCGATTCATCATCCTGTTTTAAACTGACATTGACTGCATCCAACCCAGACATCAGACCAACAACACGCGCGGGACAAATTTGCTTTATTCCTGCTTGCTCAACTAATTTAGCAACATGGCCTTCAATATCTCTGGCACTAATCACATAGCCTAAAGCCTCAACACCCTGCTTTTTTGCCGATAAGCGTGCCTTACCAAAGTGTCCACGGTCAGAAATATGAATATTTTTGATAGCAGCTGCTTTGGATGTAATTACATCCCAAATATTAAGCGCCTGCAATAGTTTAATTGTACCAGCTGATAAAGCCAGCGCTCTATCTCCTGCAGGCGAATTTTGTAATTGCTCTCGAGTATTTGCTTCTATTATTGCCAAGCGTAAACCTGACTCTTTAAGGGCTAGCGCTAAACAATTACCTGCTAATCCACCACCCACTATTAATATATCGTAATCATGCTGCATTTAGTTTGCCTGCATTAAGCTTTCAATTTCATCAATTTCTTTAGGAACAGCATGCGTTAAAACTTCATGCCCCTCTTGAGTCACAACGACATCATCTTCAATTCTAATACCAATGCCGCGCCATTTTTTATCAACTGTTTCGCAGTTTTCAGGGATATACAAACCAGGTTCAATGGTTAAAACCATTCCAGGTTCTAATAAACGCCATTCATTATTAATTTTATAATCACCCACATCATGGACATCCATCCCTAACCAATGGCCAATTCTATGCATATAGAACTGTTTATAAGCTTCATCTTCTATTAACTTATCAACATTCCCTTTCAATAAACCTAGTTTAACTAATCCCGTTGTTAAAACTTTAACCGAAACATCATGAGCTGCATTCCAGGGTTTTCCTGGCTGAACTTGTTCAATAGCCGCATACTGTGCATCTAACACCAATTGATAAAGTTGTTTTTGGGCAGAACTAAATGTACCTGAAACAGGAAAAGTACGAGTAATATCTGCTGCATAATGATCACACTCAGCCCCTGCATCAATCAGCAATAAATCGCCCTTCTTTAATTTATCTTTATTTTCTACATAATGTAAGACACAAGCATTCTTTCCCCCTGCAACAATAGACGGATAGGCCACATAGCGTAAACCTTGTTGCATAAATTCATGCACAATGCCCGCTTCTATCTGATATTCAAACACACCTGCTTTACATTGTTGCATTGCCTGAACATGTGCCTGACAAGACACTTCAGCAGCTTGCTTCATTAATTTAAGCTCTGCAGCACTTTTAAATAAGCGCATTTCATGCAAAATATGTTCAAGTGAGACTAATTCACCCGGTGCATTAACGCCATTTCTAGACTGCTTCCGAATATGGGTTATCCACTCTAATAGCTGATGATCAAGGTCACTGTCTCGTCCCATGGGATAAAACACCTTACTTTTATTTTCCAGCATCCCTGGTAGGATTTCATCCATATCATCAATAGGAAATGAATCATCAGCGTCATAATGCTCAGTTGCACCTTCTAAGCCCGCATGCGCGCCTTCCCATAAAGCTTTTTTCTCATCAAATTCTCGACAAAACAAGATATATTCGCCTTGCTCCCGCCCTGGAATAAAAACAGCAAGAGAATCGGCTTCATTAAAACCCGTTAAATAATAAAAATCACTGTCTTGTCTAAAAGGGAATTCAACATCTCTGTTTCGAGTATGGTTTGATGCACTGCCAACAATAGCAATATTACCTTCACCCACTTGTTGCATTAACACTTTACGACGTCTTTTAAATTCAGTTTGTTTCATCTTTTTAATGTGCTTGCGTATTACTTTCTTCCATGAATTGATCTCTAATCATCATCACAGCCGCTCTTAAATATTCTTGTATTTCTATTAATGCCCCTTCAAGTTCATCAATATCTTCTTGATCCATGTCATCATCAACTTCAGTATCAAGCTTAGTAAACTCGACAATATCTTTAATGATTTCACCCACATCACCAGTCCATGTAGAATCTGATCGCGCGCGCCCTATCCCAAACAAAAAACCTTCACACCAGACTCGTACTGCTTCTAATTGCTCTGTTAAGGGCTCATCATCCCCAGGTAAAAACAGATCAAACCTAAAACTATCATCTTCCCCATTTAATAACTGCCGCGTTTGCTCAAATAAAGTAATCAGTATTGTTTTATCTTCATCAAGTAAAGTGATATCGTCCTCTAATAACTCAGCCACCCAACTATTGGCTTCCACCTTATTTTCAATACAAAGCATACCTGTTGCTAAACCATGAGCCTCAGCTGAGCTTAAATCTGTTTCATTTTTTTGAAAAATTCTATTAATTGTCTGATAAGCCATAATTTATGCAAATAAACCTGTTCATGTTCTAAAAAAATTATCCTGCTTATGCTAACATTATTAGATAATTAACAGGAATTTTATGGTGTTATTTTGAACACTAAATAGACTATAATTTATAGAAAGTATTGCTTTAGATCAGCCAACTACCTAACAAAATCGTATGTCAGATACAGAAAACGACTCATCAACAGAATTAAAAGACTTAGAAGCGAAGCTAGATACGCTCATTGATAAATATAATTTAATCAAAAATGAGAACAGCAGCCTAAAAACCAAACAAGATTCTTTGGTTAAAGAAAAAGCAAAGCTACTAGAAAAAACAACCATTGCTAGAACACGGGTTGAGGCAATGATTACACGGTTAAAATCAATGGAACATGGTTCATGAGTACAAACAAGTTAAGCCCCGTCTCTTTTAAAATTCTAGGTAAGGATTATCGCGTTGCCTGTACAGAAGCTGAAAAAGAATCTCTAGTCCAGGCTGCACATGAGCTTGATGGACAAATGCGAGAAATACGTGACTCAGGTACAGTCAATGGTGCAGATAGAATTGCCGTAATGGCAGCATTAAACCTGACCCACGAACTACGTCAGGCACAAAACCAAAATAGCTCACCGACTAGCTATTTATCCAATCAATTGGTTAATTTGCGTCACAAAATAGAAAACGTTTTAGAAAATCCTTAAACCCAGTTAGAATAGCGTCTTGGTATCTCCTGCAGCGTTCGATTAGTGCCGGGTGTTTCCTGAACCTGTTTTTACCCCGGAAACTGATTCTAGTTCGTGGTGTGCATGCCTGTTTTATACGGGAAGCCTGATCAGCTGATGAAGTCTCCACTTGAACCTCCGGTTCAAGGACGAAGGTACGAGACGGCGCAGGCGGGAGATACCTCCTCAACTGTAGCTTATACTCTTACATACGACGCGCGTAAAGACACTTAAAATTGCTTAAGAAGGTTAAAAATAGATTTTAAATGGAGCTGACAAGAGAGGTAACCCCATCTCAGCTAGGTTTTTTGTTACAACTGAGAAATTTAGATTTTTCTAGTAGACTTCAACTTTTCATTTGTCATGCTCGATAAATCCATAACAATATATTTTGGTAAGATCATTTTTTTCAAACTGATTGAATAACACACATAATTACCTGTATTTTCATAAGCTCTATATTCGCTTGAGATGACACTCAGTCTTTCATGGGATTGGGGAGAAAACAAGTTTTGACCTTGTGCCCGCTTCTACAGACTATGTCCTAAACTACCTCGCACTTTAGTTTAATAATGGTAATAACAGATAACATTCTGTTAAATATCAATGATTCATTTTTTATTTTGAAATCACCTTTATAATTCAAGCAGCATTTTCCTCGCTTTACTTAGCTCAACAGGGCTTGCTTTTTTATTTTGCAATACCTTTTGTAAGGTTTTTTTAGCCTGTGTTTTATCTTGATTCGCCATATAAGCTTCAGCCAGATGTAATTTTATTTCAACTAACATCGGATCTAATTCAGTAGCCACTTTAAGTATTTTTATACTTTCCTTTATACTTCCTTGTTTGAATATAAGGTAACCATAGGTATCAGCTATAACTCCCGATTTAGGAGCTAATTTATAGGCTTGTTTAGCTAATATAATGGCTTGGGGATTATTTTGTTTACTATATACAAAGGCTAAGTTATTCAAAACAATTACATTGTCTTTTTCTTTGCTCAACAAGGCTTCATATATAGGAACTGATAAGGCGTATTGCCCAGTTTTTTGGTAAGCCACTGCCAATCTAAATTGCAGACTAGAGTTATCTTTATATTTTGCCTGCTCTGTTTCTAACAAGGTAACAGCTTGTTTGGTTTTATTTTGTAGTTCTAATATTTTCAGCATTCCATCCAGCACTTTAACCTCAGGGCTTATTGCGTAAGCTCGTTGGTAGTTTAACAGCGCAGCAGGATAATTTTTTTGCGCTAAATACACATCCGCTTTTAATACTTTCCCTATCCTTTCGCCCTGCTTATGGCTTTCAATTTGTTGAGCAATAGAGAAGGCTTCTTTATAATGCTCTTGTTTTCCTAGTAACCTTGCCAATAGAAAGAGATGCTTAATATCGTTAGGTTGTTGAGAAACGATTTTACGTAACGTTTTTTCAGCATTAACTTCGTCCTTATTAATTAGCTGTGCTTCAGCAAGAAAGGATAAAACAGCACTGTCATTTTTATTGCGTTTATTTAAGTCACTTGCCAGTTGAAGTAACTTTTCGGGTTTATTTTTAATAAGATAAACCTTCCCCAAAGATTGCAAAATAGCCAGTTCAGCCGTTAACTTACCTTTTACTTTTCTCTGGGCATCTAAGAGTAAGATTTCAACGGCATCCGTGCCTTGCTGTTGTTGAGTGACATCTGCTAGTATCAGGTAAGCTTTAACATCATAAGGGTTAATAGCTAAAGCTTGATTAGCGTAACCTTTTGCTTTATCAAACTGTTTTTGGTCCAGTGTCAATTTGGCTAGGCCTATCAAAGCTTGAGTATTGTTAGTATTCAGTTCAACAGATTTTAGAAAACTTTGTTCTGCAGCTGAATTATCACTCTTTACCAATTGCAGCATAGCTTGCAGATTATAGTAAACGAATTGATCAGGGGCTTGTTGGATAAGTGCGGTTACTTTAGCCTTCGCAGTTTGGTAATCATTTTGCTCTAGTAATTCGAGCACTGATAAAAAATTAGTTTTTACTTGATCTATTTCTTGTTGCTCTTCATTTACTTCCGCCACCCTATTGGACACTGCATCCGTAATGCTTTCGCCTTCATAGTAAATACCTGATTCTTGAGCAGTATTCATAGTTGCGGCATTGACAGGATTACTAATTAGTACAGCCAATAAAGTTAAACGAATAACCATTGTTATTTTATTTTTTAAACTAAAAATCATTCTTTTCCCTTTTTCATTTACGATAAAAGTATGTAAGGTATTAGGTTCTATATTTGTTCATGGCTATTAGCTTACTACAGATTAATTTAATATTAATCGTTCCATAAGTTCTGGCAGTCTATTTCACCCTCATCTCAACCCTCTCCCTCGAGGGAGAAGGAGCTACATACGAAACTTTGGGAACGATTAATAGCTTATAGTTAGTCACTTGTAGAGCGGACTTTAGTCTGTCATAAAAAGTAAGCTTAAAACACTGTATTTTCTTCTCATAGTGTCATTTTACAAATACTTTATAAGCTGGATTTCCTGTTTCTTCTTGATAATCAAAACCTACGGCTTCTAGGCGTTTTTCAAATTCTTTTCGCTCTGATTTAGGCATTTGTATGCCCATTAACACTTTTCCAAAGGCTGATCCATGGTTTCGGTAATGAAACATACTGATATTCCAGCGACTGCCTAATGAAGATAAAAACTTGAGTAATGCACCTGGCCTTTCTGGAAATTGAATGCTATAGACTATCTCTCCTAAGTTTTGCTGTGCGTGCCCTCCCACCATATAACGGATATGGTCTTTAGCCAATTCATTCATGGTCATATCTATGACTGAAAAACCTTTGCTTTCAAGGTTGGCAATTAATTCATCACGGTCTTGTTGCTTACCACTACACGTCACCCCTACAAAAACGTGGGCGACCTTATCATCAAAATACCGATGATTAAACTCTGTAATATTCCGTTTTCTTAATGCTTTGCAAAACTTTAAAAAGCTACCAGGTACTTCGGGTACGGTGACAGCGAGTAGAATTTCTTTGTGCTCGCCCACTAAAGTGCGTTCTGCAACATATCGTAAGCGATCAAAATTAACATTTGCTCCACTTTCAATAGCGACTAGTGTTTGTCCTTTAATCTCATTGAGCTCAAGGTATTTTTTTAGGCCTGCCAGTGCTAATGCGCCTGCGGGTTCTGCTACTGATCGGGTATCATCAAAAATATCTTTAATACCTGCACAAATCTCGTCTGTATTAACGGTGACGACTTCATCAACAAACTGTTGAGCTAATTTAAAAGGCTCTTCACCCACTTGTTTAACCGCTACGCCATCGGCAAATAGACCCACCTGTTTTATGCTGATTCGCTTGCCTGCTTTTAAGGCATGATTAAGCGAGTCAGCATCATCTGGCTCCACGCCTATTATTTTTGTTTCTGGACGTACAAATTTAACATAAGCGGCAATACCAGCGATTAAACCGCCGCCACCGACAGGTACAAAAATGGCATCAATTTTAGCGGCATGTTGTCTTAGAATTTCCATACCTATTGTCCCTTGTCCTGCAATGACTTCAGGGTCATCATAAGGATGAACAAAGGTCATGCCTTTTTGTTCGGCTATTTCTTTGGCATGGGTACAGGCATCATCATAAGAATCACCGAAGAGTATTGTTTTTCCACCCCAAGCTTTTACCGCTTTAACTTTTATATCTGGGGTGGTTTTTGGCATCACAATTAACGCCTTAATCCCTAGTTTTTTGGCAGATAAAGCCACGCCTTGCGCATGGTTTCCAGCCGAAGCGGCGATAACACCTTGGCTACGTTCTGCTTCTGTTAAAGAGGCTATTTTGTTATACGCGCCTCTTAATTTGAATGAGAAAACAGGTTGTAAATCTTCTCTTTTTAAATAGATTTTATTATCTAAACGTAACGATAAAGAACGTGCATAATCTAATGGTGTTTCTATTGCGACATCATAAACTTTTGCTCTTAATATTCGTTCTATATATTGTTGAACCACGCTTACAAACCGTTATTATTAACTTTTACTGGTTCTTCATAAATACCAGATAATTTACGTTTGAATTCATTGGTTACTAGCCTTGCATCTTGGCGACTTTTTACCACTCGCGGTGTTATTAACACGACCAACTCTGTTTTCTTTTTAACTTTCTCTGTAACTCCAAATAATACTCCAAGATAAGGAATCTCATGCAAGTATGGGATTCCACTTTTTTTAAACTCAGTTCTCTCACTAATCAACCCCCCTAAGACAATTGTTTCACCACTTTGAACAGCCACACTACTTTTTATTTCTCTAGACAAAATATCTGGGTTTCCACTGGTACCAGAAGAAGTATTCCCAAAGTTCTCAATACTTTGCTCAATATCCATAACAACTAAACCATTAGCATTCACTCTTGGTTTTACATTAACGGTAACGCCTGTTTTTCTTTGTTCAAATGTCGTTGTTACAGTTCCATCACTGTTTGTATTGGCTACATCTGAGGTTTTTAACGATATTTCATCACCTACTTGAATATTAGCTTCTTGATTATTTAAAACCATTAAAGAGGGAGAGGAAACAATATTTACATTTCCCTTCCCCGCCTCAGCTTCAAGCACAGCCATCATGTCTCCACCGACAAAAGCGTAGGAAAAGCCTCCTGTAGCTGTTGCGGCAGCAATTTTTGCCGCCGTATCAAAAAGCCCACCATTTGAACTTGATGCATGTCTATCATTACTATGTGTTAAAGCCCATTTAATTCCATACTTTAAACTATCTGATAAGCTTACATCTACAATTGTCGCATCAATTAATACCTGCAAAGGCATCACATCCAAATCCTTAATAACTCTTTGAACTACAGTATAGTCTTGAGCTGTTGCCACTATAATTAATGCATTATTAATCTCATCGGCAATAATTTTAACCTCGCCTACATCAGATAAAGAGGTTGCAGCCAAGGTACTTGTTTTTGTTACTTTAGCGGTTTTCTTTTCTTTATTAGTGACTTTTACCGTTTTTCGCCCTGCAGCAACCGATGCTGGTCGATCTTTATTTCCACTTTCACTAAAAATATCGTTCAACGTTGCCGCTAAATCGACCGCATTAACATGTTGTACTTTATAGACAATAACTCCGCCACCCGCAGAGGTATTGGCTTTATCTAATCTAAATACCCAGCGTTCTATATCTTTTAAATACTTCGATTGTTGGGTAATCGCTAATATTGAATTTAATCTTTCAATCGCCATAAACTGAAAAAACCCTTTCCCAGAAGCCGAAGACTTTTGTTGAAAGACCTGTTCTAGTTCTTCAATAATTTTTGCCGCATCGACATGTTGCAAAGGAAATAAACCAAAAGAACGGCCTTTCATTACATCAACATCAAAGGTATTCACCATCCCCATGGCTCGCTCTAACTCTGCCCCCGTCCCCGCTAATAGCATCATATTTCTATTGCTATCCACATGCAAAATGCTTTTTGCCGCCATTAAAGGTTTAATTATTTCGGCCAATTCCTCAACTGCAACATTTTTAACGGGGACTACTTTAACTTGGTAGCCCCTAGGCATTTGTTTTTTATATTTGTTATAAGCACCAAAAGCACTGCCTTGTACTGCATCGGCCTTCGGTTTAATTTGATAAGTCCCTTCTTGGTAAACCATAGCGGCATTATTAATACCCAGTACCATATCTAAAGTGGGTAATAATTCTGATTGGCTTAATGGCTTTGAGGTTTGAAGGGTGACTTTTCCTGCGACTTTAGGACTTAATACATAATTTTCACCTAAAATATCACCCAAAATAACTTTTGCTACTTCGCCTAAGTCAGCCTCATCAAAATTTAAACTGTATTCACCTTTGCCTGATGATTTAGGTGACTTTGTAGTTGCTCGCTGAGAAATAAATTGCCCTGTCCCTGGGTACAATTGTACTTTGCTATTTTCTGCATACGTCTCATCATAATTTTCATTACTAAGCTCTTGGTACACAACCTCAGTTTTTTCTTGTTCTTGAGTAACGGGGTCTAAGGGTAATTTTGCATGTACCTCTGGCCCTATTGATTCACACCCTGAAGCCGCTATACTGATAGCGATAATATATGGAATTTTTTGTTTACGATTAATCATGCTGTTTCTCAAGATTTATGTTTTATCTTTTTACGTGGAGAGTTAATTCTTACTTTCTTTGTTACTTTTGGCTTAGGCTTTCTTAAAGTTAAAGTCTGTTTCTTACCATTCTGTTCAATAAGCACTCGATCTGATCGTATTTCTACAATCTGCCAACCTGCAATATCCTCACCCTGTATTTTTTTTAAATATTTTCGATCTTTGCCTTTTTTATTAAAAAGAGCATAGGTTTTATCTTTAATTGAATATATTCCCAGCAGAGTCACATCATCAACCTTGCCCACAACTTCATCAATTTTGTCATCAATATCATCAGCTATCGGTGTTCTGCCTTGTATAAATAAAGGACTTTCTACCATCGAAGAAAAAGTTTCTTCTGTTTGATTTTCCAATTCCAGTTTTGGTAGCCCTATTAATGCCAATTCTTTTTTATCGCCATGATCTGTTACCCCTATCTCCTCATTACTAGTCCCAAGAACTAGCCATTCTATTAATAAAATAAATATCAATAAAAGACATAAGCCCAATAATCCTTTAATGGTGTTATTCATTACTTTTCCTCATAAAACTAGCCACTTGAAAATTAATATTCATTTTATTACTGGCTTCTATTTTTCTCGTTTTACGGTTTCGTTTGCCTCGAACGGGGCGAATATCAAGTTGTTCAACAATCATAATCTGATCTGAGGATTCAATTTCATATAACACATGCCTTAAAACATCAATTTCACCCGCCATGCGTACTTTAACCACAACCTTTTTAAAACCTTGTTCTGTGCTTACATGAGGTAGCACCTGGGTACTGGTCAATTGTCCTCCAGCTTGGGATATCGTTGATTTGATAAATTTCTGCAAATCAGCTGATGCCAGAGATTCTGTCTTTCGAGTACTAAAATAATTTTGAGCTTTATGTTTCTTTTTAATGTGCTCAATGGTGGCTGAAACATGGTCTTTTCTAGCTACAATTTGCTTGGCTTTTTGTAATCTAAATATCAACTGTTGTTTTTGTTCATGATTATCTATGGCAACTGAGCTTAGAGGAATAATCACGATAAAAGCGACAAGAAGAATGACGGCGCCTAATAAACCCAGAGCTAGCCAACGCTGCGATGATATATCATTCATCTTTAAGCCCTCCTGCGCTATTAACTGTCATGCTAATCTGAAATCGCTCCATCCCTGTTCTTTTATCTTGTGTTAAAGGAGAAACAAAACGTGCATTTTCAAATAAGGGTGAAGATTCTAAGATACTTATTAATACCGATGCTGATGGGGATTGGCCTTGAACCTGTATTTTCTCCTTAGAAAATTTAAAATGTGTCAGCCAGGTATCATTAGGTAATAATTGACTTAAAATATCACTGATTTCAATTAATGAAGGAGCTGTATTTTTTATTTTTATTAAACCTTCGGTTTCTTCAATTATTTCATCTATTGCTAACTGATTTTCTTGAACCTCTTGGGTATCTTTCTTTAAACTTTTTAATTGCTGCCTTAGGCTTTCAATTGCTTGCTCTTGTTTCCAAATTGGGAATAAGAGCACCAGTGCAAACAATAGTGTCGCAGCAGCACTTAAGCTCCAAGTTATTATTTGAGTCGCTTTACTTTTTATTGGCCTATCTTTTTCTGGCAATAAATTATACGGCGCTAAATCTTGCTCAAAATCATTGACAGCTTCACTATAATCCACAATGGCTGGAAAGATATTGACTGATTTTAATTGCTGATAAAGCTTATCTAAAATAACTTTGGGGGTCAGTACCAGTAAGACATTTATTTTTCCATGCTCTTCTTTACCCAGTACTTTAACTTCATAATAGATCTGTTCGGCATTAAATGGTGTGATTCGATCCATTTCAAAACTGACAACTTCTCGAATATTTTCTTTTGTAGCCGTGGGTAAATACAGTACTTTTTTTATCCCTTGATCAGCCCTTAATCTTAAAATACATTCTGCTTTTTCTAGTTCGGCACTGTCTGTTATTAATTTTTGATAGTCATCTATTGAGCCATCATTTAGAGAAACCATTGTTTTTTCAGCACTTTTTCCATTAATGACAGGTTCTATTTCTAAAAACTCACCATTGACTGACAAAAAAACATAAGCTGATTTCTTACTTAGTTTTTGTCTAAATTGTTCGGGTAAACAATTTATCAGTTCTTTCCCCCACCACTGGAAAAAACGTTTTATATCAAAATCAATCTCTGTCTTCAGGTTCATTCTGTCTTACTAGTAAAGGTGTCATTTCGTTATCAAATAATGATTGTTTTTGTTCTATTTGTTGCCAACTTACAATTTTAAACCCAGAGCCTTCTGAATTTAGTGATCTTTTTAGGGTCACTTGTATGCCTGCACTCACATCACTATAAAGTTGAGCTTCAGATATAACAGTATAGACCTCATTACCATTTTCATTCTGCTTTTTACCTTCTACTCCAACCATAGGAAAGTCAGGGGCTGGCTGTTGATCTGAATGACTGTTTGTTCTTTGTTGTATGTATTGATCAACAATAACTGGGTCAATATCAACCAGTGTTTCAATCACCTTTTTTGAGGCCACATTTAAATCGACACTTTTTTGTTTGGAATACACGGTAATAAGTGGCTTTAATTGTTTATATATCTTACTATTCATCCCCAAAACCATTTGCAACTCTTCAATCAATTGAAAGTCTTTATTAGCGGGTGAATAGTTTAACTCTGCGTCTTCATATTCTTCTTTTTCTGCACCATTAATATGAATTTCATCATCTTTATCTCGCCAGTCGAGTATGGCACTCACAATTTCTTGCTGTTTTGAAGATTCTGCAGTTGTTGAGCTCAGTAATGCCGTTAAACTTTCTTCACTTGCTTTATTAATATCAATTTTGCCTTGTTCAGAGATAAGTCTCACTCGAATTTCAGCATCATGGTAGTTTAATCGGTAAATACTGCCATCGGCATGCCAACGCATTTGTTTATCTGGTAGAGAGAGCATTTCTTGAGCAAAACTTAACCCTGTTTCGGCCATAGCTTGCACAATAGCATTATCTTTTACGGCACTAATCACTGTTGATTCACGACGCATGGTCAAGGCAAAACTCCCTGCCATGATAGTGAGTAAGCTTAAAACCCAAATAACGATCACCATAGCCAGACCGGACTGCTTTGAATATCCTATCATTTTGTATCCAACTTAAATTCGGGTTCTAATATTGCTAGCTTTAAGGCAAATACCATGTCTGGCCAAAAGCTTTGACCTTTTAGCTCGATATTAATCTTTATCAAGGCTGGTAACATCTCTTTTTCTCTCCAGCTACCAGCCCATGTACCCCCACTATTCTCTGTTTGTTTCGCAAAATAGCTTATCTTGAATGCTTCAACATTTTCTAATAATACAACTTGCTCTTGTTGCCACTCTTGCTCCTCTAGAGCGGGATAGAAAGGTTTAACTATAATGTTAATCATGTGATCAGCTTGATCAAATGAAATTTCGAAAATTTGTAAGCCTTTTCTCCCGGAACTTGCTGGAAAAACAGAAACGAACTGTACTTTATCTGCACCGCCCTGAAAAGAAAACTGATGCGTCCCCTCTTCAGAAAAATCATCCCATAAAGGTTGTACTGAAGGTAAATGCCGTTTAAAAAACTGATAAACTACGGCCTTTTCATTAACCTCTGCTATTTTGGCTTCTCCTTTATTCCAACTTTCTGCACAAATTTTCAAGCTACCAAATAATAATGTCACCATAATACTCAGTAATGTCATGGCTAACATGACTTCTATCAAGGTAAATCCTGAAAATTTATAAGACTTTGGCATTATTCCTTTTGCCTTGTTCTTACCGTATTTAATTCAATCATTCGGCCATTTTGTTGCTCAAAGTCCCACTCGACGTTGACTTTAATATCCATAAGCTCAACCGTTGAGTCAGCTAAATCTGAATTATCTATGTTTTCTATTTTGACCGACCATTGATATTTATCATCTTCAAGACCCGTCATTTCCCCCTCTTCCAAAGGTTCTTCTACTCCCGTTTTTGCCATAAGTGATTCAGCTATCTGGGTCGCTATAATATAGTCTTCTGAAATAACAGCTGTATTAACGCCCGAGGAAAATATTTTTAATACAATGCCCAATGAAACAGCCATTATGGTAAAAGCAACGAGTATTTCTAGCAGGGAAAAGCCTTGGTTTGCTTTAATGGCTTTATTGTTCATGCTTAGTCACTTTATTCATCGCTTATTTTAACCTTGCCACTGAGCCAGTTAACATTAACTTTACTCACTAAGTTTCCCCACTCAAAAGTAACTCGCCCGCCACTGGAAGAACCATCAGCATAAAACCTTAAATTTCCTGTTTCTTCATCATCAAACTCTTCTTGGGCAATCTCTAAAGTTACATCTATTTCATCTGAAAAATGATAAGTTTTTTTCCTATTTGAAATTTTATAACTATTTTCTGCCAAGTTGATAGCAACCGTAATTTCATCGTGTGAAATTAAAGCCTGCCCTCTGGCATAGCGTAGTGCGGAAGCTAAATCTCTTGTGATTGCCTTGAGTTGAGAGGATTGATTGCCCGATGAAATATTTGTCCCAATCACAGAAAAACCAAGCACAACGATTAATAACACAACCGTGAGTTCTATTAAGGTAAACCCTTGTGCTTGTTTATACATTTTATTCCCAGCTATTTATGTCCTGATCTTCACCTTCGCCGTCCTCTTTTCCATCGGCACCAAAACTATATAAATCAAACTTTCCATGTTGTCCTGGCGATTTATATTGATAATCTTGTATCCATGGGTCTTGTGGGACTTTGGTTTTACGCAAATAAGGTCCATTCCAGCGCTTACTTCCTGCAGGCTGTTCAACCAATGCACTCAAGCCTTGTTCTGATGTTGGGTATTTACCCACATCTAATTTATACATATCTAATGCAGCGGATAAATCTTCTACCTGAACTTTAGCCGCTTTAGTTTTTGATGCCCCCATATGCTTCATCACCTGTGGGCCAACAATCCCTGCCAGCATCGCAATAATACCTAATACCACTAGCAACTCTAAAAGCGTAAAGCCTTTTTCTATCTGTTTATATTTCACACTCACCTGTAAAACCTCTTATAAATTTAAAAATAATGTCTAAAAACTTTGATTTAATGAGTCTTGCTTTTAAGCCTTCTCCTTTAAAAGCTATCTACACAAGTATTTTCTGTAACTACTCAGCCTATATAAATATGGCTTTAGCTCTTAACTCCTTCTCCCCATCTGGGGAGAAGGCTGGGATGAGGGGAATAAAAATAAAGCTCTCTATTCCTTATTCTTTTATATTTAAAAAATAAAAGAATAAATTGAAAAATAGAATTATTTGACTCCCCTCACCCAACCCTCTCCCCATCTGGGGCGAGGGCTTAAAAGTTTTCCTAAAAGGCCAAATCATTTACACTTAATATAGCTAATAAAATTGACACAATAATTCCTGCAATCATCAACCCTAATGTAATAATTAATGCGGGTTCTAACAAAGCCAACATACGTTGTATTGCAGTTCGAAGTTGTTTGTCATAAATGGTGGCAACACGTAATAGCATTTCTTCTAAACGTCCTGTTTCTTCCCCCATTTTAATCATCTGTACAGCTAATTTAGGGAAGCATTCACTCTCAGTTAATGCATCAGACATACTTCTACCCTGCTTTAACTGTTCTTCGGCCTCTTCCAACAACTCTTCCATCACTGAATTTCCCGCCGTTTCTTTTGCTATACCCAATGCACTTAAAATAGACACCCCATTACCTAATAAAGTCCCTAATGTTCGAGTTAAATTAGCCGTTTCCATATGCAAAAGAATATCGCCAAATAAAGGCATCACTAAAAAACGTGCATCCCATATTTTTTTACTCACTGGATTGGCTAATTGTGCCTTCATATAACTAATACTGCTGATTACCACTATTAATAGTGCCCACCAATAGGATTGTAAAAAATCGGCAATAGCCACAACAATTTGAGTGGAAACGGGGAGCTCTTTCCCTGCATTTTCAAACATTTCGGTAAACTGTGGTACTACAAAGGTTAGCATGACTAATAAGGAAGCCACTGACATTACTAATAATATAGCGGGATAAATGAGTGCAGTTGAAACTGTATCTTTTAGTTCTTGTGATCTTTCTAGATACTCGGCTAATCGATTTAAGACCTCCCCCAGACCTCCCCCCATTTCTCCTGCGCGTATCATATTAAGATAAAACCGTGAAAAAACTTCAGTTTGGCTTTCTAGGGCATCGGCTAATGAATCTCCACCTTTCACTTTTTCTAATACCTGAGTAATCAATTTACTCAGTTTATCGTTATCTTCGGTGAGTTGGATTAATATGCGTAAAGATCTATCAAGTGGTAAACCTGAATCAAGTAATGTTGCTAACTCACCTGTTAATAAAAGCACTTCTTTTTGAGATAGCGATACGGCTCCCCCTCCCAAGCTAATGCCTAAAAAGGTTTTATCTGTAGCCAGCTCTATTTTAATGGGGATAAACCCTTGCCCTTGTAATTCAGTCAACAGGCTTTGCTGGTCAGGTGCATTTTTAACACCCACTTCCGTTTCCCCCAAGTTGTTAACTGCTTTATATGAATACAATGCCATTTTAAGATTCCGAGGTAACGCGTAACACCTCATCTAATGTAGTGACCCCTTCCATCGCTTTTTGCAGTCCATCTTCGTATATGGTTAACATACCTTCATCTATTGCCTGCTGCTGTATATCTCCCGCTTCTTTACGTGCCATCACTTGTTTTCTAATAGAGTCCGACATGGGTAAAAACTCAACAATAGCTTGTCGACCTTTGTACCCAATATCTCCACAACTCTCACAACCAACAGCCCTATATAAAAAAATGTCATTCTTATTCATATCTAAATTGTCTTCATCAGTTTCAGAAAACCTTCTCAGCTGCATTTCCTCAATCTCTGACTCTGACGCAAGATATGATACTTTACAATCGGAACAGAGCTTCCTAACGAGTCGTTGTGCCAAAATACCATTAACCGTGGAACTCAATAAATATTCTTCTAACCCCATATCTAATAATCGAGTAATTCCACCAGCTGCATCATTAGTATGTAGTGTTGATAATACCAAATGGCCCGTCAATGCTGACTGTACGGCTATTTTTGCAGTTTCTAAATCCCGCATTTCACCAATCATGATGACATCTGGGTCTTGTCTAACAATTGACCGTAAAGCAGAGGCAAAGGTTAATCCAATTTGTGGTTTGGCCTGTATCTGATTAATACCTTCTAATTGATATTCAACTGGGTCTTCAACAGTAATAATTTTACGCTCTGCGGTATTTAATTTTTTTAACGCAGTATACAAAGTAGTTGATTTACCACTCCCTGTTGGCCCTGTAATTAATGTAATCCCATGCGGTTTGGCTAATACATCAATAAATTGTTGTGAATTTTTCCCAGTCAACCCCAGTGCTTCGAAATCCAAGACAATATTGTCTTTATCTAACAGTCGCATAACAACACTTTCACCATACATAGTCGGAATGGTAGAAACCCTAAGATCTAATTCCTTACCTAGCATTTGTAATTTAATACGGCCATCTTGAGGTAATCGGCGTTCAGCAATATTTAGTTTGGCCATTATTTTAATACGCGAAATAACAGCCGCTGTTGATGAAACAGGAGGGGCTTCTATATCTTGAAGTACACCATCAATTCTTAACCGTACTTTTAACGCTAGCTCAAAAGGTTCGATATGAATATCTGAAGCCTGCATTTCTATGGCGCTTTGCAAGAACAAATTAACCATTTTAATGACGGGCGCTTCACTGGCTAAGTCTTTTAAATGTTCTAAGTCTTCATCACCAATTTCATCCGTTTCCAAATGATGATTTAACTGATCCATTTCTGACTTACCATCACCATATTGAGCATCCAGAGCCGCACCAATATCAGAAAGAGATCCAATTTTTACTTTAACCTGCTTCCCTGTAGCCAGCTTTAATGCATCGACAATATATTCATCTTGTGGATCCATCACTGCAATAGAAATGTTGTCCTCATCTATTGCTAGCCCTATCAAGTGATTATGTTTTAGGAATTTTAAAGAAATATCTTCTGAAAAAGGGCTTTCTAGAGGGTAATCTTGCTTTGTTACTCGCTCCAAGTGGGTGATTTCTGCAAAACTCTCTGCTATATCCACATCTGAGCATAAACCTAATTTAATCAACAATTGAGGCATCAATTCACTAACCGCTGTTTTTTGCATACGACGAGCTTTGCTTAAATCATTAGCTGTTAATTTATTGCTCAGTTGCAGCGCACTCAAAAAATCCGCGTACTTATCATCCTGCTCAATAACCGCTTCCATATAAATACCTTTGCTTAGTAAAGATTAATTCAATTGATTTTGTTAATTATAGTGAACTCAAACTTATTTGCCCTATTATCCAAGGAGTGATGTCGCTAACTGGATAACATCGTTTTCCTTAATATCTTTAATTGAAAAGTCATTTTTATCCAATTTAAATGGATTGACAATTGAAGCTGACTTTAACACTTTATTAATTTTAGTTTGATACACTCGACTAACAGGAGTGGGGCCAAATAAAGTAATAGAAGGCGTATTAAACCCCCAGGCCATATGAGTAGGGCCCGTATCATTACCAACCACTAAATTTGCATGGGCTAAAACAGCTTTTAACTGATCGAAATTAAGCTTTGGTAATACACTTGCCTTGTCTGTCCGTTCAGCAATCCAATCTGCATTTTGCTTTTCTTCGTCATTACCCCAAATTATTAAACTATTTGCATTTAAGCCTTGAATAACCTTTAGATACTTTTCTTTCGGATAGTTCCGGCTCGGCCATGTTGAACCAATAACATAAACAATATTTGCCATATCAGACGAATAAAAATCGGCCAACTGCTGTAATTCATTCTGATAAAAGAGAAAAGGGGCTTTATCTAAAATTTGTTGTTCAGTAATTGTCACCCCTAAAGGCTGTCCAATCACAGCAACATTTCTATCTATGGTGTTAGCATCATAAGGATAGGCTATTTTTGTTTTATAAAACCAAGATGCTTGTTTTTCTCTGATAGATTGTGTATCAAAGCCCGCCACGTGCCTTGCTAATAGCTTAGAAGTAATCGCTGATTTAATTAAGCCCTGAGCATCAATCACCAAGTCATAATTATTTTGTGCATATTGCCTGACTTTTTTAATCTCATTAAAAAAATTTTCTTTATTTTTCTTTAATGATTTTAAATTAACCGTGAGTACTTGGTTAATATCTGGGTTTCCTTGCAAGAGGCCTGAAAAACCTTCTTCAACTAACCAATCAATAATAACATCAGGCCTTTCTTGTTTAATAAACTGTAGAGCCACCATGGCATGGACAATGTCGCCGAGTGCAGATAATTTTACAATGGCTATTTTCATGGTGTTGATTAGCTAATTTCGGTAAGCACTTGGGCGGGTGATATATCAACTAAGCATTTTGTATGGCCTAAAGGACAATCTCTTTTAAAACAAGGGGCACAATCTAAATTTAAATTGAGTATCTTGGCTTTGCTACTTAAGGGTGGGGTAAATTGGGGGTCTGAAGACCCATAAATAGCGACCACTTTTTTATTCAATGCAGCAGCCACATGCATTAAACCCGAATCGTTACTGACCACGACTTCAGTTAAAGACATTAAATCAATTGCTTCTGCCAATGAAGTTTTACCACTAAAATCCTGGCACTGGTTCCCTGATAATTGATTAATTTTGTCAGAAACAGTTTGATCTTTAGCTGATCCAAATATCCAGACAGCCCATCCATCAGCAATTTTTTGTTTAGCTACTTCTGCATAATGAGTAGCGGGCCACTGTTTTGCTGGGCCATATTCAGCTCCTGGACATAGCGCCAATACTTTTTTTGAAATGTCGACATTAAAACCTTGAACTACTTTCTGCTGATCACCTTCATTAATCATTAATGAAGGGACAGGATAGTCACTAACAGGCTGATTTTTTGGTAAAGCTAATGCAACAAAACGCTGCACGGTCATACTTAGTACTTGTTTATTTAGTTTAAAAGTATCATTTAGTAATCCCCAACGCATTTCACCCAAAAAACCTGTTCGTTTTGGAATATTGGCAAAAAAAGGAATTAAAGCCGATTTCCAAGAATTGGGTAACAAAATAGCTTGATCATAACAATTTCCTTGTAGTTGTTTCCCCAAAGTCTTGCGTAAGTTCCAGCCAAACTGTCCGTGTGTTAAAGGCATGGCAATTGCTTCGGTGACTTCAGGCATTCGCTCTAACAAAGGGAAAGACCAAGCGGGTGCTAAAACATCAATCTGACACTCAGGATTTTGGTCTTTTAGGGCCATAAACAGGCTTTGTGCCATGACCATATCACCGACCCAAGAAGGGCCGATAACTAATATTTTTTTTGCTTTCGCCACTTAAGAAACGTAACTTAACCATTCATCATGGTTATTTTTACGTCCATTTACATAATCAAAATAAAGGGCTTGTAGTTGTTCAGTAACGGTTCCGCGAGTACCTGAACCTATGAGCCGTCCATCATATTCTCTAATAGGTGTTACTTCTGCTGCAGAGCCTGTAAAGAATGCTTCATCTGCCACGTAAACCTCATCACGAGAGATACGTTTTTCAATGACTTCATAACCATTTTCTTGTGCAATTGTAATCAATGTATCCCGAGTAATACCTTCTAATGCAGAAGTAGTTTCAGGTGTGTATATTTTGCCATTACGGACAATAAATAAGTTTTCACCACTGCCTTCTGCAACAAAACCTTCATGATCAAGTAATAAAGCTTCATCATATCCTGTTGATAAAGCTTCTTGTAACGCCAAGATAGAGTTAATATAATTACCATTGGCTTTAGCTTTACACATCGTGCTGTTTACATGGTTTCTAGTATAAGAAGAGGTTCTAATACGAATCCCTTTTTCCATACTTTCATCACCTAAATAAGCACCCCATTCCCATGCAGCAATCATTACGTGTACTTTAAGATTATCAGCTCTTAAACCCATACCTTCAGACCCATAAAATACCATGCTACGAATGTAAGCACTGTCTAAATTATTCTTCGCTACAGCTTCTTTATGTGCCTGATTGATTACATCTTTATCAAATGGAATCTTCATATTTAAAATATGAGCCGACCGATACAATCTATCCGTATGTTCTTGTAGCTTAAAGATAGCGGTGCCTTTTTCTGCATGATAGGCCCTTAATCCTTCAAACACGCCAGCACCATAGTGTAATGTATGAGTCAAGACATGGACTTTTGCTTCACGCCATTCAACCCACTCTCCATCCATCCAGATCACACCGTCTCTATCATCCATCGTCATCATATTTCTTAGCCTGTTAGTTTGTTTCTGACATGCAGTCATGCCATATTTTTTCAACTTGAGATCGTATTTCTACAAAATCATCTTTATTTGCCATCGCTCGTTCACCTTGTAATACTTGATGATGGCCATAGTCTCGATATTCACAATAAGCATTTTTAAGTATAGCTACCTGTTCATCAGAAACCAGCCCTTGCTTATTTAAACTTTCTAGTAAGCGAATATTATCGGTAAAACTTGTTAATTCTTTATTTTCTGAAGCGTACGCTAATATATGAAATTGTACTATAAACTCAATATCGACAATACCACCATTACTTTGTTTTAAATCAAAAACATCATTTTCTTTTGAAGTTAAAGCTTCACGCATTTTATCGCGCATTTCTCTAACTTCAGTTTTAAGTAATTCTTTATCTCTTTTTATGCTTAAAATACGTTCGCGAATGGCTTCAAATTGCTTTTTTAACTCTGTATCACCCGCAACAAAACGACCTCTTACCAGAGCTTGATGCTCCCATGTCCATGCATTATTTTTTAGATAATCTTCATAACTTTTTATATGCGTCACTAACAACCCAGAATCACCACTTGGGCGAAGTCTCATATCAACTTCATAAAGCTGACCCGACAACATTTTTGTATCAAGAATATGTCTAACTTTCTGTCCAATACGTCCATAGAACTGAGCGCAACTAATGGCTTTTTTCCCAACAGTTAAAGCATTCCCATCCTTACAATCATATAAAAACACCATATCTAGGTCTGACCCATATCCTAGTTCCTGTCCTCCTAATTTTCCAAACCCTAAGATTGCAAAGCCTTTTTCTTTATCACTAACATTAGGTGGCAAGCCATATTTTTGTACATGCATCTGCCAAGACATATTAATCACATACTCTAAAATTACTTCTGCAATATAGGTTAAATAATCACTTACCACTGTGACAGGAATAACATTCATAATATCTGCCGCAGCAACACGCAAAATATTAATTTGTTTGAATTGGCGCAGTTTTATCATAACTTGCTCAACATCATCAGGCGATATATTCGCTAGGAAATTATCGAGCTGTATAGATAACTCTTCTTTATCTAGAGGTTCATATAATGAGCGTGTATCCATAAGCTCATCAAATAACATAGGAAATTGTGCTAAATATTGGCAAATCCAAGAACTTGCCGAAGATAGTTTTAACAGCTGAGTTAAGGCATCAGGGTTTTCTGCTAATAATGATAAATAAACATTTCGCCCTGCAACTTGTTCAATCAAATCAAGCACTCTTTTTAAGGTAATATCTTGATTATCAACAACATGTAATGTATCAATTAATTGTGGAATTAATCGATCAACGACTCCTATCCCTTTTGTTGATAAACGTTGAATTGACTTCGATTGCTTAAAATCAGTTAAGACTTTAAGTGATTCATTCGCATGTAGAAATCCTTGTTCTGTAAGGTAATTAAATGAAATTTCTTCATCATCACCCAACCAAACGAGATCAGCACTTTTTTTAATATCTTTCTGTTCAGATAAGGAGAAAACTTGGTCAAATGAACTATCTACGCTCTTTCTAACAGCATCTAATTTAGCTTTAAAGCTTTCCCAATCAGGAAAATCCATTGAAAAAGCAAGAATTTGTTGTACAAGAGGGTCGCCAGGTAAATCATGTGTTTGTTTATCTTGATACTGCTGGATATGGTTTTCTGTTCTTCGCAAAAAACAATAAGAAGCTTGTAATTGCTTTGCATCTTTCTCAGTAAGAAATTCCATTTCCCCTAGCATCTTTAATATTTTCAGAATACTCCTTTCTTGCAATTCAGGTATTTGTCCCCCTCTGATTAATTGAAAAGCTTGTCCTATAAACTCGATTTCACGAATGCCACCAGGACCTAACTTGATATTTTCTATACGATCTTTACGCATTAACTCCTGCGTAATCTGCATTTTCAAAGATCTTAACTCTTCAAAGGCGCCATAATCCAAATAACGCCGATAAACAAAAGGCTGAATCATAGCTGACAACTGTTTACCACTTTCAAAATCGCCCGCAACTTGGCGGGCTTTAATCATGGCATAGCGTTCCCATTCTCTTGCTTGAGTTAGATAGTAATTCTCCATACCATCAAATGTCATAATAATAGGACCACTATCCCCAAAAGGTCTTAAACGGATATCTGTTCTAAAAACAAAACCATCAACCGTCATTTCATCTAATGCTTTAACTAAATTCCTACATATCTTGCTAAAAAACTCACCATAACTAGTTTCTTTACGGTCGCTTAAAACACCATCTTCTGCATAAGCAAAAATCAAATCAATATCTGATGAATAGTTAAGTTCCCACGCCCCAAGTTTACCCATTCCTAAAACAACTATATTGATGGGTGTACCATCTTTAGTAATTGGGGTACCCTTAAGGTCACATGCTTTCTGGTAAAAATAATCAAGAGTAAACTGAATGCAAACTTCAGCTAACTGGGTTAAATCTCTTAGTGTTTCATCTAAATCAGACCATCCAGCTAAGTCTCGCCAGGCAATACGCACCATCTCTCTACATCTAAATTGACGCAAAACTTGAGACAATTGTTTATCTGTTTCTATTGATATTTTTTGTAGATATTCGAAATAAGATTCGCGACGTTCTATAGAAAATAAATCCCCTGTTGATACTAAGCTAAAAATCATTTCAGGGTTTTTAATGCAGTTATCACTAATAAATAAACTACAATTCCAAACTTTAGATATTGATTTATCAAAAGCTTCATTTTTAGGTGTTTCAACTCCTAAAAATGATGCTTTTTCTTCGTAGGCCTTTAGCTTGATACTGACTTGTTCTTGAAGGGATTGAGGGAGTTTTTTTAATTCAGCATAAACCTGTTCATTCAAAGACATGTAATCACTCGCAAACTTGTATTATTCTTCCAAGTTTACTCTAATTAACATAATTAGACTCTATAAAACACCCCAAAATACTTCTCTAAATGCAATTTATTTAGTCAGCCCTGAAAAAGTCGAAAGTTATGGCTAGTGGAATTGGAAAAATCACTCAAAATTTCTCCGATTATTTTTGCTAGCTGAAAATCTTGTTTCTTTACACCCCTATGTATCATTTTTA
>Ga0105353_1000021_pt1 | contig 94745 bp, 104 predicted proteins | sample EN1Hudsemesocosm_2_FD_83657 | JGI IMG/M metagenome (GOLD analysis project Ga0105353, IMG submission 83657) | Methane-oxidizing microbial communities from mesocosms in the Hudson Canyon - EN10B Hudson Canyon | ecosystem: Environmental > Aquatic > Marine > Cold seeps | place: Hudson Canyon...
CAGATGAAATGATCTCATTCGTTGCGTAGCTTGTATCCGCCTCATGAGATCATTTCATCAGAAACAAAAAACCTACGTTATAATTTCGGGAAGTTATTCCATACACGTTCCATAGCAAAAAAATTGGCATTTTCTATTGACTTTAAATTTGATTGTAAATATAATTAACCAGATAAGTTGATTGGCAACAATTAATTTGAAAGTCTTAGTCCCCATCGTCTAGAGGCCTAGGACACCGCCCTTTCACGGCGGTAACGGGGGTTCGAACCCCCCTGGGGACGCCAAATTTAACCCGAGTACTAGTTTAGTGCTCGGGTTTTTTTGTGTCTGTTGTTTTTTCTGATGTAGAATACGAATAAATAATTTTAGACAGGAAGTGAGAGCATGAAAGGTATTATTTTAGCTGGTGGGTCAGGAACGCGTCTTTATCCGTTAACGAAAGGTGTATCCAAACAGGTTTTGCCAGTTTATGACAAGCCTATGATTTATCATCCTTTGTCGGTGTTAATGCTTTCAGGAATAACGGAAGTGTTGATTATTACAACAGCTGAAGATCAAGCTGGGTTTATTCGTTTGTTAGGTAATGGCTCGGATATAGGTTTAAAAATTGAATATATTGTTCAGCCTTCACCAGATGGTTTGGCACAGGCTTTTATTTTAGGAAAAGACTTTATTGGTAAGGAGGATGTCTGTTTAGTTTTAGGTGATAATATCTTCTATGGGCATGACTTTAAAAGTCTGCTGGCTTCGGCTGTTGATAATGCCAAACAAGATAAAGCGACAGTATTTGGTTATCGTGTTGCAGATCCTGAACGCTATGGTGTTGCAGAATTTGATGAGAAAGGTAATGCGATTAGCTTGGAAGAAAAACCTTTAAAGCCAAAAAGTAATTATGCTGTGACAGGCTTATATTTTTATCCCAATGATGTTATTAAAAAAGCTGAAACTATTGAGCCTTCTGACCGAGGAGAGCTTGAAATCACAACGGTTAATCAGCTGTATCTAGATGAAAACAGATTGAAAGTAGAGTTGTTGGGGCGAGGGTACGCTTGGCTGGATACGGGGACGCATGAAAGTTTGATGGAAGCTTCACAATTTATTGAAACTATAGAAAAAAGACAAGGCTTAAAAGTCGCCTGTATTGAAGAGATCGCTTTTGAGCAGGGGTATATTAATAAGGAGCAATTGATTGAGCTGGCAGAGCCATTATCTAAAAATCAATATGGACAATACTTATTAAAACGTGCTGCAGAAGGGGTTGATGGATGAGATTTATAGCACAATCAATTCCTGATGTTATTTTACTGCAACCCAAAGTGCACGGCGATGAACGAGGCTATTTTGTAGAAACATTTCGCCAGGATTTGTTTGAACAGGCAGTTGGGCATGCAGTACATTTCGTACAAGATAATGAGTCGAAATCAGTAAAAGGAGTATTAAGGGGCTTGCATTTTCAGTTGCCACCTCATGCCCAAAGTAAGTTGGTTCGAATTATTTCTGGCACTGTTTTGGATGTTGCCGTTGATATTCGTGTGGGAAGCCCAACATATGGGCAGCATGTGGCGGTAGAGTTATCTGAGCAGAATAAACATCAACTTTTTGTACCCAGAGGTTTTGCTCATGGCTTTGTCGTGTTAAGTGAAACAGCAACCTTTGCCTATAAAGTCGATAATTATTACTCGCCAGAGTGTGACAGAGGCTTGGCCTATGACGATCAACAGTTGGCTATTGATTGGAAAATAGCTAAAGCCAATTTACAGTTATCAGAAAAAGATACAAAACAGCCGCTGCTAACAGAAGTGGATACTGGTTTTGATTATCAGACAAATTATTATGCCTAAAATTAAAACAATTCTGGTGACAGGGAAAAATGGACAATTGGGATGCACTCTAAAATCATTGGAATCACAGCATCCACAATATCAATTTACCTTTACAGGCAGGGAAGAACTGGATTTAAGTTGCTCACAAAGTATTGTTACATTTTTTGAGAACAACAGATTTGATGTGGTTATTAATTGTGCTGCATATACAGCCGTAGATAAGGCCGAAGAACAACAGGAGCTGGCTGATGCTATTAATCATTTAGCCGTTAAGCAACTTGCAGAAATAGCGCAAAAAAATGGTTCAATATTTATTCATATTAGTACTGACTATGTTTTTGATGGGGAAAGCTATAAGCCGTATGTGGAAAATGACTTAATAAATCCACAAAATATCTATGGCTCGACTAAGCTTAAGGGTGAGCAAGCGATTCAAGATATTATGAAGGGCGCTGTCATAATTAGGACTAGTTGGGTATATTCTGAATATGGTAATAATTTTGTTAAAACCATGTTGAGGCTTGGGCGTGAACGTGATCAATTAAATGTAATTTTTGATCAAATTGGCTCGCCAACATATGCTAAAGATCTAGCGCTAAGTATTTTGGCAATCATTGATTCTATAAGTGATAACTTGACTGATTTTCAGAAAGAAGTAACAAGTGTTTATCATTTTAGCAATGAAGGCGTATGTAGCTGGTATGACTTTGCTAAAGCTATTTTTGAACTATCAGATATTCAATGTGCTGTGTCTCCGATAGAAACTAAAGATTATCCTACCCCAGCGAAACGCCCTCACTATAGCGTGCTCAATAAAGCAACAATTAAACAGAGCTATCCAGTTAATATTCCTTATTGGAAGGATTCCTTGTCTGAATGCTTAAATAAACTTCAAAAATGAGTGACAAAATGAAAACAATTTTAGTGACGGGTGGTGCTGGATTTATTGGTTCTGCAGTGATTCGCCATCTTATTAATGCAACTGAGCATCAGGTCGTTAATGTTGATAAGTTAACCTATGCTGGAAATTTAGAATCATTAAAAGAAGTATCCGAGTCCGCGCGATACAGTTTTGAACAAGTTGATATATGTGATGCAACTGAAATTAAACGAGTACTTGAACAGTATCAACCCAATATTGTTATGCATCTTGCTGCAGAGTCACATGTTGACCGCTCAATAGATGGACCTGGTGAGTTTATTCAAACTAATATTGTTGGTACTTATACTTTGTTAGATCAAGCAAGGCATTATTGGTCTCAATTAGAAGAAACAAAAAAAGCAGGTTTCCGTTTTCATCATATTTCAACGGATGAAGTGTATGGTGATTTGCCTCACCCAGAAGAAGGGCAAAGTGAAGATTTGCCATTATTTACTGAAACGACTTCTTATGCGCCAAGCTCACCTTATTCAGCCAGTAAAGCTAGTTCAGATCATTTGGTTAGATCATGGCAACGGACTTATGGCTTGCCAACATTAATCACGAATTGTTCAAATAATTACGGGCCTTATCATTTTCCTGAAAAACTAATTCCACTCATTATTCTAAATGCCTTAGAAGGCAAGCCTCTTCCTGTATACGGAAAAGGCAATCAAATTAGAGACTGGCTATATGTCGAAGATCATGCGCGAGCTTTAGTGCTTGTCGCTACAGAAGGCGAAATAGCAGAGACCTATAATATTGGTGGGCATAATGAAAAGCAAAATATTGAGGTCGTGAATACTATTTGTGATTTATTAGATGAACTGGTTCCTAATAAACCATCAGGTATTAAAAAATATAATGAGCTTGTTACCTATGTGCAAGATCGTGCAGGACATGATTTAAGATATGCCATTGATGCCAGTAAAATTCAGAAAGAGTTAGGCTGGAAGCCGCAAGAAAGTTTTGAAAGTGGTATTCGTAAAACAGTAGAGTGGTATCTAGCAAACCACGAGTGGTGTGCAAATGTGCAAGATGGAAGTTATCAAAGAGAGCGTTTGGGTACAACGGTTTAAAATATAGAGTTCACAGGAACAGAGGTTTATAAAAATAGGGGCATATTCAATGAGAATAACGGAGCAACAAAAGCAAGATATTCTAACCGTTATAGCGATATCGGCTGGGGATGCTGCGCAAGTTAAACTATTTGGATCTAGAGTCGACGATACTAAAAAAGGGGGCGACATCGATTTGCTTATAACTTTGCCCGATGTGGTGGAGCATCCCGCTCAGCTTGCTGCAAAAATAAGTGCTCAGTTGATTAGATTGTTCCATGGGCGAAAAGTTGATGTTTTATTGTCTGCACCTAATTTAAAAGATTTACCCATACATGCTATCGCTTTACAAAATGGAATTACATTGTGAAATTGGGTTTAGCTAATAAAGCCAAGTTAGAGAGGTTAAGGTTTTTAAGACGAGTCGTAGAAAAAGAAATTGTCCATTTAAATTACTCAGCAAAAAAAGTCTTTGACCAGCCTTTTACATATAAGCGAGCCGTTTCTTTGGAAAAGGATGCTGAACTTGCAGAGCAGGTAGAGGCTTTTTCTAGTCGATTTTGCCGGCTACAAGATACCATTGGTGATAAATTATTACCTGCATGGTTAGATGTTTTGGGAGAAAACCCAAAAATAGCGATAGAAAACTTAGATAAGGCGGAAAAAATAGGCGTATTATCCTCTGTTGAATTATGGCTAGAGTTGCGCCAATTAAGAAACCAAATGGTTCATGAGTATATTGAAGACTTAAGTGTTCTGGCTGATGCGTTGCAAACAAGCTTTGAGAATCTTGAATTTATTGTGGGGGTGGGTAACGCTATTGTTAGTGATCTTGAAAAAAGAGGATTAACAGTCTCCTAGAGATAAGTGCTACCTAAGTAAGTTCAAATCCAAAGAGAATATAGTTTTCATAGATTATTTTGCTGGGTAGGAGGGGCTTCTAGCCGCGACCGATAGGAAAGTGAAAAAGGCATAAATGTTTATACCGATAATTGTGCCTTTGAGGAATATGCTTTACATGGGAAATACAGAGATAAGCTACCAAGAAATAAAAATTAAAGTCATCGCGTTAGCAAAAGAAAATGATGATATTGAACTGTTGTGGCTATATGGATCCTATGCAAAAGGAACTGCTCACGAACAAAGTGATATAGATTTAGCTGTTATTTTCAAAACATGGGAAGGCGATATTATTGAGCGGAGGTTACGCCCAGAGTTGCTGGCGCTCGATTGGCAACAGCAACTAAATTTAAAAGAGGGTAAGTTAAGTATACTGGATATGAATATAGCCCCTATTCCTATTGCTATGTCTGTGCTTAAAAGTGGCCAGTTATGGTTAAGTAAAAATAAATCTAGGCAATACCAAGAACAGCAGCGCATTATGTCAAAGTGGGAAATTGATTACCTATATCATTATCAGCATCAACAGGCTATTTATGGATGACACTTATTTGTTCTCAATGAAAGAGCAGTTATTGGAGTTAAAAAGTGAATTGCAGGGATTGACGGATATTATCAAGCAGAGAGACTTAAGCCGGTATGAATATAGAGCTGCGGAAAGAACCTTACAAATACTCATAGAAGCTTGTATTGGTATTGCAAAGCATTGGGCATATGCTTTGAACAATGTTGCCCCAGCTGATGCATATTCAGCTTTTGAAATATTATCTCAGCAGGGTGTAGCTAGTATTAATAAGCTGGCATGGCGTAAAGTTATTGGTATGAGAAATGCTTTAGTACATGATTATCTTAATATTGAACCCGAAATAATTAGAGTTGTTATAAACAAAGCAACATATTTTGAATTATTCGTCTTTGCAGATAATGGTCTGCTCGCCTTAAAAGAGCTAGAGTTAAAAGAATAAGCCATTAAATATAATTAGGAAAATAATATGTGTGGAATTGTTGGTGGAGTCGCAGAGAGAAATGTTGTTCCAATTTTACTTGAAGGGTTAAGACGGCTTGAATATCGCGGATATGATTCCTCTGGTATTGCTGTATTAAATAGGTCGAGTGAATTACAGCGAGTTAGAGCAATAGGTAAAATAAAAAACCTAGAGTCAAAAATCCAACAAGATAAGCCTATTATTTCTGGATCTATAGGTATTGCGCATACACGTTGGGCGACACATGGAGTGCCTTCAGAAAATAATGCACATCCGCATATTTGTAATAACAAAGTGGCTGTTGTTCATAATGGCATTATTGAAAACTATCAAGAATTAAAAACGGATCAAAAAACAACGGGTTATCGATTCACCTCAGAAACAGATACAGAAGTTATTGCTCATGCAATGCATCAAGCATTGGAACAGACTGACGATTTACTCAAGGCTGTCAATTATGCAATAAAGCATTTAGAGGGTGCTTATGCATTAGGTGTAGTTGCTACTAATAATCCTGATACTTTAGTGGTTGCCAGAAAAGGTAGTCCTTTAGTCATTGGTGTAGGTATTGGTGAGCATTTTATTGCTTCAGATGTCTCGGCATTATTACCAGTAACTCAACGGTTCATGTTTTTAGAGGAGGGTGATGTTGCTAAAGTCACTCGAGAAACCGTTGAAATATATAATGCTAAGGGCGAGCAAGTCGAACGACCAATAAAGCAATCAAGTTTAAAATCTAATTCAGTTGAACTGGGTGATCATAAGCATTATATGCACAAAGAAATCTTTGAGCAGCCACAATCAGTCAGTGATACTTTAGAGGGGCGAATTACATCTGATCAGGTTTTAGTCTCAGCTTTTGGCCATCAAGCAGAAGAAATTTTTAATAAGGTTCAGCAAATACAAATTATTGCCTGTGGAACAAGTTTTCATTCAGGCTTAGTTGCAAAATATTGGTTTGAAGATGTTATAGGCATGCCGTGCCAAGTTGAAGTAGCCAGTGAATATCGTTACCGAAACCCAGTTATTCAAGATAACACTTTATTTGTAACCATTAGCCAGTCAGGTGAAACAGCCGACACATTAGCAGCTTTACAGAAAATAAATATCACCCGAAAAGTAGAGGAAGATGGTTTATCAAATGTGCCTACACTCACTATTTGTAATGTAGCCGAGTCTAGCTTAACTAGAGAATCAGACTTAACGTGTTTAACGCATGCAGGGCCAGAGATAGGTGTAGCATCAACAAAAGCATTTACTACTCAATTAGTGGTTTTGGCTCTTTTAGTAACCAGTATTGGTAAAGTAAAAAAACGTATTTCCGTTGATGATGAAAACCAGGTAGTAGAAGAGCTGCAGAAGTTACCCAATCTTATTAATAATGCTTTAAAGCATGAAGAAACTATTAAAGTCATTGCAGAAAGTTTTACAGATAAACAAAATGCATTATTTTTAGGTAGAGGAACAATGTACCCTATCGCCATGGAAGGCGCCTTAAAACTAAAAGAAATTAGTTATATCCATGCAGAAGCTTATCCAGCAGGTGAATTAAAACACGGACCTTTAGCATTGATAGATGAAAATATGCCGGTAATCGCAATCGCGCCACTGGATGATTTATTGGAAAAGCTAAAATCGAACTTACAAGAAGTAAAAGCGCGTGGCGGTCAGATGTTGGTATTTGAAGATGAGAAGTCAAATATTAGCTCAGAAAAGGACTTTACTGTGATAAAAGCAGCTACTAATGTAGGACGAATTACGGCACCAATTACTTTTAATATTGCATTGCAGCTTTTAAGCTATCATGTGGCTATTATTAAAGGGACTGATGTTGATCAGCCTAGGAATTTGGCCAAGTCTGTTACTGTTGAATAATGAGCGAACAATTTATTCAAGAATCGAATTTAAAAGAAATAGTAAAGATAGCAAAGAAAAACTCTGACGTGGACGTTTTATGGTTATATGGTTCCAGAGCGCGAGGGAATGAGAATGAGAATAGTGATTATGATCTAGCCATTGCTTTTAAGACATATATTAAAGATCCAATTGAACAACGGTTGCGGCCAGAATTACTGTCATTAGAATGGCATAAGCTTTTAGGGGTGGAAATCTCTATCGTTGATATTAATCAAGCAATATTGCCTTTGGCTTATACGGTGGTGCAAGATAATACGGTGCTTTATAGTCAGAATGATTTTCGTAGAATGACAGAAGAACAAAGAATTATGTCTAAATGGGAATTAGATTATTTATACCATAGGAAGCACTATGCTTAATATGTATGTTGATGCAATCCAGCAACATGTAAATGAAAGTGTGGAAGATTTGGATACACTTTATAATATATTAACTGAGCGCACGTGGACTAGGGTTGAAAGAAAGGGGGCAGAACGATTATTACAAACTTTAGTTGAAGCATGCATTGGTATTTCTAAGCACTGGTTAAAGCAACAGAATAAAGTTTTACCTGTAGATGCCTATTCAGTCTTTGAGAAATTGATGGAGTTACAGCTAATTTCTGCTGAAGATGCAAGTGATTGGCAAAGAATCATAGGGATGAGGAATGCCATTGTGCATGATTACCTTAATCTAGATGAAAAAGTGATAAAAGCCGTTGTTGTTAATAAAATGTATTTAAAATTACAGGCTTTTGTATTGGATATAAGTGATAAGTTAAAAAATTGAGCTATTACATATTATGGCTATATGCTAGTTCCAAAAGTTTTCTGATATAACTCCTTCTCCTGCTGGAGAGGGTTGGGGTGAGGAGAATAAAATCAACTTCTTATCTTTGTTCTTTATAGAGAAAAATACCTCTGTCTTGAGAGAGAATGTTGAGGGTTAAAGTGACTGTAAGAACTTTGGCAAGAATTAATATCAATTGAGGCAGCCCTTAATTTGCCAATGATTATTTGAAGTAGATATAAAATAACTCCCCCCTTTTTGTACAAGTAAGGAAATAAAATGGCGTTAGCACAAGAAGATATAGAGCAGATACAGCAATTGATTAAAAAATCGATAGCAGAAACGCCTGAAGTCGTAAATGCAAATGTTCGATATGAATTGGATTTGCGAGAAAGAACAATAAGAGTGGAAGAAGAGTTAAAGCATCAACGGGAATTGATGTTAACGGGATTTTCACAGATGGAAAAGCGATTTGAACAAATGCAAGTAGATATGAATAAGCGTTTCGAACAAGTTGATAAACGGTTTGAGCTCATGCAAATTGATATGAATAAGCGTTTCGATCAAGTTGATAAACGGTTTGAACACATGCAAATTGATATGAATAAGCGTTTCGAGCAAGTTGATAAACAACTCGAAAAGCAAAACCAGGCAATCATGGGTATACACCAAGAAATAAAACTTCAAATGCGCTGGAGTTTTGGGGTGTTGTTAGGCGTTGGTGGCTTAATTGTAGGGGTATTAAAATTAATTTAGCAAGGGATATGGGAAAGGAATCTAAAAATCATATAATGTGTTATCAGTGATTGTGAGTGCAATTAGGGCTTTGATCTTTTTACTTTTGGCCTCGTGATTGTTTACTTGAAACTTGCGATTAATAGTAATGAAAATAACAAATTAAGCGATCTCATTCTCTTTGATCGAATAAAGGAAATAAAATGGCACTTGCACAAGAAGACATTGAACAAATAAAGGAATTGATTAAAAGCTCTATCCAAGCAACCCCAGAAGTGGGGAATGCCAATGTTCGCTATGAACTAGACTTGCGTGAAAGAACAATTCGTGTGGAAGAAGAGTTAAAACACCAAAGAGAGCTTATGTTGTCAGGTTTTTCTCAAATGGAAAAGCGCTTTGAGCAAGTAGACAAGCGTTTTGAGCAAATGCACCTCGATTTAAATAAGCGCTTTGAACAGGTTGATAAAGGCTTTGAACAAGTGGATAAACAACTAGAGCGAATGCGCAAAGATTCTGACAAACGTTTTGAGCAAATTGACAAACGCTTTGAGCAAGTTGATAAACAGTTTGAAAAGCAAGGGCAAGCCATTATGGATATACATCAAGAAATAAAATCACAAATGCGCTGGAGTTTTGGAGTGTTAATGGGCGTAGGTGGGCTTGTTATCGGTATAGTGACATTAATGGGCTAGTCCTAATGGGGCGATATTATTGTTCTTTGGTCTTTAGTTGGTGATGCCATGCTTACTTATTTGATGGATAACCACTATCACGTCGTTGTTGAAACCGTGGAAGGGAATTTATCTAAGGGGATGCGTCAGTTGGACGGCGTTTATACCCAGTATTTTAATCGACAATATAATCGAGTTGGTCGTGTCTTCCAAGGGCGGTATAAAGCAATACTTGTTGAAAAAGAGACTTATTTATTAGAATTATCACGCTATTTATTAGCTCAGAAAAAGATTTTACGGTGATAAAAGCCGCAACTAATGTAGGTCGTATTACAGCGCCTATTACCTTTGATATTGCATTGCAGTTGTTAAGCTATCATGTGGCTATTATTAAAGGGATTGATGTGGGTCAACCTAGGAATTTGATTAAGTCAGTGACTGTGGAATAAATTTTAAATAAATTACTCGATGTTTATCCATCCTCGTCAATGAATTAGCAGATAACTAGTTTCATCTTTGTCTCTTGCTTTTAAAAAAAAGGATTCTTAAACAATTATGAATGGGCTTTAAATGACATCAATACTTTCTTTAATCGGTAGAGAGAAAGAGCTACTTTCTGCTGATATAGATAATAGAAAAACAGAGTTAAAAAAAACTGTTTCGACCTCCTCTTTTCTTGTTTTGGGTGCAGCAGGAACAATAGGCCAAGCAGTTACTAAAGAACTTTTTAAATTAAACCCTCAAAAACTTCATATTGTCGATATTAGTGAAAACAATATGGTTGAGCTTGTTCGTGACTTAAGAAGTTCATTTGGCTATATTGATGGAGATTTCCAAACCTTTGCACTTGATATTGGCTCTGTAGAATATGATTTTTTTATTCAACAAGATGGACAATATGATTATGTGTTAAATCTTTCGGCATTAAAGCATGTTCGTAGCGAGAAAGACCCATTCACTTTAATGCGGATGATTAATGTAAATATTCTTAATACCGAAAAAACATTACTTCAATCTATAGAAAACGGTACAAAGAAATATTTTTGCGTTTCAACTGATAAGGCGGCAAATCCTGTCAACATGATGGGGGCAAGTAAACGTATTATGGAAATGTTTTTGATGCGACGTAGTCTTGATATTGATATATCAACCGCTCGATTTGCTAATGTTGCTTTTTCGGATGGGTCGTTATTGCATGGGTTTAATCAACGGATTCAAAAACAACAACCTATTGTTGCTCCACAGGATATTAAACGCTATTTTGTCACCCCACAGGAATCAGGTGAACTGTGCTTAATGAGTTGTATTTTTGGTAAAAATAGAGATATTTTTTTTCCTAAATTAAGTGACGAGTTACACCTTATTTCTTTTGCTGAGATAGCTGTAAAGTACCTTGATCAAGTAGGCTATCAACCCTTTTTATGTGAATCAGAAGATCAAGCTAGGGCATTAGCCAAAACATTACCTGAACAAGGTAAGTGGCCCTGCCTTTTTACTGACAGTGATACAACGGGTGAAAAAGATTTTGAAGAATTTTTCACCGATAAAGAAACGCTTGATATGAGTCGATTTACAAATCTTGGTATTATAAAAAATACAGCTAATTTTAATGGGCAATTACTCAATGAGTTTGAAGACACGATAAGGCAGTTTAAACAGCAAAAGTTATGGTCAAAAGAGCAGGTTGTAGAATTGTTTTTTAAAATTATTCCAGATTTCGGACATAAAGAAACAGGTAAATATTTAGACGGGAAGATGTAGTGCTATTTTATAGTTATCAATTCAATGAATTTTATGATTATATGCACCCAACAAATGAATACCTAAGTAGAATTAATTTTAAGCAGTAGACTTTAATAATGAAGATAGAATTAAAAATGTTTAAAGAAACTATTCAATTTATTCAAAAATCATTTAACAGCCAAGAATATATTCCCTTGCACGCACCTGTTTTTTTCGGAAATGAAAAAAAATATCTTATTGAATGCATAGATTCGACCTTTGTATCTTCGGTTGGGAAATTTGTAGATCGATTTGAACAAATGGTTGCTGAATATACTGGTGCTAAATATGCAATAGCGGTAGTTAATGGTACTGCAGCATTAGAAATTGCCTTAAAGCTAGTTGATGTAGATGAGAAAAGTGAGGTCATTACCCAACCCCTTTCTTTTATAGCTACGTGTAATGCGATTAGTTATTGTGGAGCAACTCCTATTTTTGTGGATGTAGATAGAGATACCATGGGGTTAAGCCCTACTAGCTTATTAACTTTTCTTAGCGAGCAAACAGAACAAAAACAAGGCCGTTGTTATAATAAAGAAACGGGTAAACGAATTGCCGCAGTGGTTCCTATGCATACTTTTGGTCACCCTTGTCGAATAGTTGAAATTGCTTCTATTTGTAGGCGATATAATATTGCACTAGTGGAAGATGCAGCCGAAAGTTTAGGGAGTTACTATAAGGGTGAGCATACAGGTACAGTAGGGGATATAGCGGCTTTTAGTTTTAATGGTAATAAAACCATTACTACGGGAGGTGGGGGAATGATTATCACTGATGATGAAGCTTTAGCAAAAAGAGCAAAACATATAACCACCACGGCAAAAGTTCCTCACCCGTATGAATTTGTGCATGATGAAGTGGGTTATAATTATCGGTTGCCTAATATAAATGCGGCATTGGGCTGCGCCCAAATGGAATCATTAGCGATCATTTTAAAAAACAAAAGGGAACTTGCTATTCAGTATGCAGAATTCTTTGTTAATCAGTCGATAGATTTTGTACAAGAAAAGCCTGATACACATGCAAATTTCTGGTTTAATGCGGTTATTTTAAAAGATAAACAAGAACGAGATGCTTTTTTGCAAGCAACAAATGAGGCTGGAGTAATGACACGCCCAATTTGGCAGTTAATGACCAAGTTAGACATGTTTAAATCTTGCCAAAAGGGTGATTTAAACAATGCTTATTGGTTGGAAGAGCGAGTTGTGAACATTCCAAGTGGAGTGCGTTTATGAAGAAAAAATTAATTTTACTGGGTGGTGGCGGTCACTGCAAATCATGTATTGATGTGATAGAGCAATCAGGACGCTATGAAATAGTGGGTATTATTGATCAAAAAGAACGGTTTGGGAAGTTGGTTTTAGGGTATAAAATCATAGGAACGGATGAAGATATTGAATCATTAGTGAATAAAGGGAATGAGTTTTTAGTCACTGTTGGACAGATAAAAACAGCAGAAACTAGAGTAAGATTATTTAATCAATTGCGACAATATAATGCAAAAATTGCCACGATTATTTCACCTCGGGCATATGTTTCGCAACATGCAAAAATAGGTGGCGGTTCAATTATTATGCATGATGCATTGATTAATGCGAGTGCGAGTATTGGAAAAAATTGCATCATTAATACTAAAGCGTTAATTGAGCATGATGTCATCATTGGAGATCATAGCCATATATCCACTGGCGCAGTTATTAATGGTGGCGTAGACATTAAACAAGGAACATTTTTTGGTAGTAATGCAACAAGTAGAGAGTATGTTGCTAGTTTAGAAGTCGACTTTATTAAGGCAGGGACAGTATACAAGGGGCTAAAAAATGTCTAACATATTTATCATTGCAGAAGCCGGTGTTAATCATAATGGCAGTACTGAACTTGCCAAAAAATTAATAGATGTTGCCGCCGAAGCGGGCGCAGATGCGGTAAAATTTCAGACCTTTAAAGCTGAAAACTTGGTCAGTAAAAACGCTCAAAAAGCAGACTACCAAAAACAAACAACAGACAACCAAGAATCTCAGTTTGAAATGATAAAAAAACTAGAGCTAGATATTGGTACACATCAAGAGCTTATGGCTTACTGTGCTGAAAAAAACATTCTTTTTTTATCCACGCCTTTTGATCATGACAGCATTGAGTTACTCAATAAACTAGGGTTAGAGGTTTTTAAAATCCCCAGTGGTGAAATTACCAACCTACCCTATTTAAAACATATAGGCTCACTTAATAAACAAGTGATTCTATCAACAGGTATGGCAAATTTAGGGGAAATTGAGGATGCGTTGAATATATTAGTAAAAGCAGGCACTCAGCGACAAAATATTACCGTATTACATGCAAATACTATGTACCCAACCCCAATGGAAGATGTTAATTTAAAGGCTATGCAAACCATAGGGCAGGCTTTTGATATTGCCTATGGTTATTCTGACCACACGTTAGGGATAGAAGTTGATATAGCTGCTGTTGCCATGGGCGCAAGCGTCATAGAAAAGCATTTTACCTTAGATAAAACCATGGAAGGCCCAGATCATAAAGCATCGTTAGAGCCCGATGAGCTTAAAGCAATGGTTAAAGCTATTCGTAATATAGAACTTGCATTAGGCTCCCCCATTAAACAACCCAGCAAAAGTGAGTCGCCAAATATGGTAGTTGCAAGAAAATCGCTCATTGCAAAAACAGATATAAAACAGGGTGATAAGTTTACGGAAAACAACCTGACTATTAAAAGGCCGGGAATAGGTATAAGCCCAATGCGTTGGGATGAGGTGATTGGTCAAACGGCACAAAAAGATTATAGTGCGGATGAAATTATTTAGGGAAAGGTAATGAGTATTATAAAATTTGAGAATATAGAAAATATCATTATTAACCTTAGAAATGAAAAAGTATTAATTGATCAGGATGTTGCGCATATTTATGGCGTAGAAACTAAGCGTATTAATGAAGCTGTAAAAAACAATAGTGATAAATTCCCTAATGACTATTTTTTTAAAACAACAGATGAAGAATTAGATGTTTTGCGGTCGAAATTTTCGACCGCAAAATTTGCAAAAACAAGAACAACGCCCAGTGTATTTACTGAAAAAGGTTTATACATGTTGGCAACCATTTTGAAAAGTAAGCAGGCAACAGAAACAACTTTTGCGATTATTGAAACATTTTCTAAAATTCGTGAACTTTCTAGCACAGTTAAAAAATTATCAACCTTAGATGATAAAAAAGATCAGAAAAATCTAATGCAAAGAAGCGGAGAGCTAATTGCGGAAATATTAGATGATGACTTACAAACCAGCGAAGCTGAAACCACAATAGAACTTAATTTTGCCGTATTAAAATTTAAGCATACGATTAAGAAGAAAAGCAATGACTAGAAAAGTCTGTATTGTCACTGGAACTCGTGCAGAATATGGCCTTTTGTATTGGTTAATGAAAGAGATACAAGCTGATGAAGCGTTGGAGTTGCAAATTATAGCAACAGGCATGCATTTGTCACCTGAGTTTGGGTTGACTTATAAAGAAATAGAAAACGATTTCAAAATAGACAAGAAAGTAGAAATGTTATTGTCTTCTGATACGGCTATAGGTATATCAAAGTCTATGGGATTAGCACAAATATCCTTTGCAGAAAAGTATGAAGAATTAGAGCCAGATATAGTGGTTGTCTTAGGCGATAGATACGAAATCTTCAGTGCGGTGAGTGCCGCGATGATCGCAAAAATTCCTATTGCACATCTTCATGGCGGAGAAACTACAGAAGGTGCTTTTGATGAGGCTATACGGCACTCAATTACTAAAATGAGTCATTTACATTTTACTGCAACAGAAGACTATAAAAATAGAGTGATTCAATTAGGAGAGCAGCCGAATAGAGTCTTTAATGTGGGAGGGCTGGGAATTGATAATATTGTTAAACTCAATTTATTACCAAAACAAGAGTTTGAGAAATCTATTAACTTTAAGTTAAATAAAAGCAATATCTTAATTACCTTTCACCCTGTTTCCTTAGAAAAGTCAACGGCTCATAAACAATTTAATGAATTGTTATTGGCGCTTGATGAGCAAAAAAATACTACACTTATTTTTACCAAAACAAACAGTGATACGGATGGACGCATTATTAATCAAATGATTGATGGGTATGTGCAAAAAAATACTGATAAAGCGGTTTGCTTTACCTCATTAGGGCAATTACGATATTTAAGTGCTTTGCAGTATATGGATATGGTTGTGGGTAACAGCTCCAGTGGATTAATAGAAGTGCCCACCTTTAAAAAAGCTACCATTAATGTTGGCGATAGACAAAAAGGCAGAATAAAAGCCAGCAGTGTGATTGATTGTTTGCCAATTAAAAAAGAGATATTAAAGGCCTTTAAAATAGCATTATCAAAAGAGTTTGAGGGTGTATTGCAATATGTTGAAAACCCGTATGGTGGCGGTGGCGCAAGTTCAAAAATAAAAAGTATTATAAAGAATATAGACTTAACTGGTATTGTAAAAAAATCATTTTATGATTTATCAATAGGGTAAGGAATCTAATTATGCCATATTATTTGTAATGATCAATACAGCCAGATAAGAAATGATAATTAAAATATTAAGGAAAGAGGTGGAAAGCATTCGGTTAATTATTCTTTTTGGTAGTGCGCTGAACTCGTATTTTGAGCCAAATAGAAGTGATATTGATATTGTCTTCTTATCATCAAAGGAAATAGTTAATGTGCAAAGGTGAGAAATACAAGAAAAACTTGTATCCTGTTTAAATAATAATATAGATTTAGTCGATTTAAATAATAGTAATGATGTTTTACGTCTTGAAGTAATTTCAAAAGGTAAAACTCTTTTTATACAGCCATCTGATGAAATAGAGTATTTTTTAGATAGTATCTATATTAATTATATACAGCTTAATGAAGATGAAGCAGAAATAATACAAGGTTACAAATGATTGATGACATTATTTTAAATAAAATAGAAACGATTAGACTTTGCCTTGGACGTAATTAGAGATGAGTATATTAATTTTGACGATAGGCTTAAAATAACTATACCAAGCAGGATCCTATTATTTTAAACATACAGAGAGCAACTCAGGCAAGTATAGATCTTTCTATATATATTATAAGAATTAATAAACTGGGAATGCCTAAAGCATCAAGAGATGTTTTTACGCTACTTGAAAATAGTAATATTCTTTCAGTAAAAATATCAGAACAAATAAAAAAATGGTTGGGTTTAGGAATATTGCTGTTCATGATTATTAAAATATTTCACTTGATGTGGTAAAAAACATATTAGATAAGCACTTGATTGGTTTTGAAAGTTTTATTCAGGAAATTATAGTAGCAAAAGAACAGCTGCATTAAGTAAGTCGAGAAAAAATGGTATATGAAAAATTTTGATAAAATCAAGCTCAAAACCAACTCAACAATAAAACAAGCACTAGGCATTATTGATTCAGGGGCAATGCAGATTGCTTTGGTATTAGATAAAGACAATAAACTGCTAGGCACGGTAACAGATGGTGATATTCGTCGAGGTCTTTTAAGGGGGCTAACACTAGAAAACTCTATTGAATCTATTATCTACAAAACACCAACGGTTTGCACGATTAATGATTCTAAAGAAGATATTTTAAAAATTGCGGTTGAAAAAAAGCTGTACCAAATCCCCATCGTTGATTTAGAGGGTGTATTAGTAGGGCTTGATGAGGTGGATGATTTATTAAAACCAGAAGAGCACCCGAATAAGGTTGTATTAATGGTGGGAGGCTTGGGGTCAAGATTAAGTCCTTTGACAGATGATAGGCCTAAACCTCTACTTAATGTTGGTAATAAACCGATACTTGAAACGATTATTACCAACTTTGCTAAGTACGGCTTTAAAAATATCATTCTCAGTGTTAACTATAAATCTGAAATGATTGAAGAATATTTTGGTGACGGCTCAGCTTTTGGAACCAAAATTGAATATGTTCGTGAAAGCAAAAGAATGGGAACAGCAGGCGCACTCAGTTTAATAAAAAATGAATTAACAAAACCCTTTTTTGTAATGAATGGTGATTTACTAACCAACATTAATTTTGAACATATGCTTGAGTATCACAGGACGAATAATTCCGTGGCAACAATGGGAGTCCGCGAATATGACTTTCAAGTTCCCTATGGTGTTGTCAATGTTAATGACCATCTTATTAGCAGTATTGAAGAAAAACCAGTACAAAGATTCTTTGTAAATGCTGGGGTTTATATATTAAGCAGTCATGCGCTAAAAACAATTCCAGATGATAGTTATTTTGATATGCCTACGCTATTTGAGAAACTAATTGCAGACAAGCAAACAGCCGTCTCATTTCCTATTCGAGAATATTGGTTAGATATTGGGCATATGAGTGACTTTGAACAGGCCAACAATGAATATCATAGAGTTTTTAATTGAAAATACTTATTATTGGTTTTGGCTCGATTGGAAAGCGACATTTTGAAATATTAAATGCTTTAGTCGTTGTCTCATCTGTAAATATTGTGAGTAAACAAAACATTCAGATTAAAGATACTGTTGTATATGCAACATTAAGCGATGTAACAAAAATAACTGATTATGATTATTTTGTTATTGCAAGTGAGACTAGCAAACATTATCAACAACTGAAATATATTTCTGAAAAGGTTAGCGGTAAAAAAATCATCGTAGAAAAACCTCTGTTTGATAAAGAATATGAGACGATTGAATGTGATAACAAAGTTTTTACCGCATATAATTTACGGTTTCACCCTGTTATAGAACAGCTTAAACAATTCCTTGAAAATGAAAAGGTTTATTATGTAAATGCTATATGTGGGCAATACCTCCCTCTATGGCGACCAGAACAAGATTATAGGCAATCATACAGTGCAGATATTAACCAGGGCGGCGGCGTTTTACGAGATCTCAGTCATGAGCTTGATTATTTAACTTGGCTATTTGGTGAGTTCAAAAGTATAGAGGCTATCAATACCAAAGTCAGTGATCTTGATATTAGTTCCGATGATATTTTTACAGCCATTGCGGTGACTAAAAGCAAAGTTATTATAAATGTAACTGTTGATTACATCAGTAAAACCCCCATAAGACGATTGATTATCCATACTCTAGAAAATACGCTTGAAGTTGATGTTATCAATAATAGTATTGTTATTTATGATAAAAAGTCTAACAAAAAAGTGATTGACGTTAACAAAGAGGATAGAAACTATTCTTATACAAAAATGCATAAATCAATTATAAATAATCATTTTAATACTGCCTGTAGTTTTGATGAGGGAAAAAACATTGTCAATATTATTGATAGCATCTCATTCAAGGAATTGTAAGTGAGCAACTTTAAGGTTTTATGCACTATCTGCGCTCGTGGCGGATCTAAAGGTGTCAAGAACAAAAATATCAAATTAATCCATGGAAAACCTCTTATTGCTTATACAATAGAGCAAGCCATACAAAGTGGACTATTTGAACATATTGTTATTAGTACAGATTCCGATGAAATAGCAACTATCTCTCAACAATATGGTGCTGAAGTTTTTTTTAAGCGAAGTGCCGACATGGCCAGTGACACCGCTGGAAAATTAGATGTTATTAAAGATGCATTTAAAAAAAGCGAACAGCATTACAAAGAAAAATATGATTATTTAATAGATTTAGATGCGACAGCTCCACTACGAGAGGCTGCTGATATAAATGATTCATTCCAGCAATTTCTGGATAATAACAATGATAATTTAATTACCGCCATGCCGAGTCGGAGAAGCCCGTACTTTAATTTAGTTGAAGTTGGTTCTGATGGCAGAGTAGAACTATCTAAAACCTTAGATAAAAATATAATTCGAAGACAAGATGTACCCAAAAGCTTTGATATGAATGCTTCTATTTATATTTGGAAACGAGATGTTATTTTATCTGAAAGCTCTCTTTTCTTAATGAATACAGGGCTATATGTAATGCCAGAAGAACGCTCTATTGATATAGATAATGAATTAGATTATGAATTTGTAGAATTTATTATGAGTAAAAACCATGCTAAAAGATAATGTTGTTGTTGTAACGGGAGGTGCTGGCTTGCTTGGTCAGGCATTTGTTACAGCCATTATAGAGAATGGAGGCATTGCTATTATTGCTGATAATAACCGTGAATTAGGCATTAAAGTAAAAACAGAACTATCGGCAGCATTAAATACTCAAAATATCAATTTTGTGCAGATGGATATTACCTCAAAGGAATCAATACAAAATTGTATAAGCTATTTATCCAATACATATAAAAGAATTGATGCATTAGTCAATAATGCCTATCCAAGAAATAAAAACTACGGAAAACATTTTTTTGATGTGGAATATGATGACTTTATAGAAAATACAGGGTTGAATCTCGGTGGATATTTTGTAAGCTCTCAGCAATTTTCAAAATACTTTAAAGATCAAGGACAAGGAAATATTATTAATATCTCATCCATATATGGCGTAGTCGCACCTAAGTTTGATATTTATGAAGGAACCCAAATGACAATGCCTGTAGAATATGCAGCCATAAAGTCTGGATTAATACATTTAACAAAGTATATGGCTAAATATTTTAAAGGCATGAATATTAGAGTTAATGCTTTGAGTCCTGGCGGTATTTTAGACGGTCAACCCGAAGCTTTTGTAACAAAGTACAATCGAAACAGCCTAAATAAAGGTATGTTAGATAAAAGTGATTTAACGGGTTCACTTATATACCTTCTTAGTGATATGAGTAAATGTGTTAATGGGCAGAATATTATCGTTGATGATGGTTTTGTATTGTAGTTGGGCTTAATTGCTATATTTTATTGTAAAAAAATGATGTTAGGGATTTGATAAAGATGACAACGCGAATAATTGTAAAGTTGGATGTAAAACCTCCATATGTAGTTAAGCCCGTACATTTTGAAGGATTACGAAAAATAGGGACTCTTTGTGATTTAGTTAAAAAATATTATGAACAAGGTGCTGATGAGTTGATTTATATTGATATAGTTGCATCCCTTTATCAAAGAGATATATTGTTTGATCAGGTTGAAGCAGCTGCAAATGAAATGTTTATTCCTTTTGCGGTTGGCGGGGGCGTTAAGACAATAAATGATTTTTCAAAATTATTTCATGCTGGGGCTGACAAAGTTGTAATTAATACTTTTGCAGTTCAAGAAGATCCCAGCATCATAAATCAGGCGGCTGAAATTTTTGGAAAGCAGGCTGTAGTTGTAAATATAGAAGCAAAAAAATGGGATAACTATTGGGAATGTTATTCTGACTGTGGAAGAATTAGGAGTGGTAAAAGGGTTTTAGACTGGGTTACTGAAGTAGAGCAAAGAGGAGCTGGTGAAATTGTTTTACAGTCTGTAGATACTGATGGAAGGCAAAGAGGTTTTGATATTGATTTGGCTAAACAAGTTGTTGAGGCTGTGAATATTCCTGTTGTTATTGCTAGTGGTGCAGGATCTTTAGACGATATAAAAAATTTGATTTTACAAGCTAACCCAAGTGGAGTAGCAATATCAAGCCTACTTCATTACGATAAAACGACTATTTTAGAGATAAAAGAATATTTACTAGATAATGGTATAGAGGTGTCTCTGTGACTAATATTATTGGTTTAATTAATTATGGAATCGCTGGAAATATCCATAGTATAAAAAAAGCAATTGAAAAAGCTGGTGGTAATGTTTTGATTATTGAAAAGCCTGAAGACTTTAATCAGGTTGATAAGATTGTCATACCAGGAGTTGGAAGCTTTAAAGATGCAATGTTTGAACTTGAAAAAAACGACCTTCTTGAGTCATTGAAGCGGTGTGTATTAACTAAACCCACTCTGGGTATTTGTCTTGGAATGCAAATATTATCAACCCTCGGATATGAATATGGAAAAACTAAAGGGCTTGACGTTATTAATGCGGAAGTAAAAGAAATAGTAGTTGATGCTAAAGTACCTCATGTTGGGTTTAACAAAATTGAGGTGATAAAAAGTAACAAATTACTTGAGGGAGTAGAAAATAAAGAGTTTTATTTTATGCATTCATATGAGGTAGTCAATTATACTAATATTAGCTCTCTTACAGAATATTGTGGACATACTTTCGTCTCTTCAATTCAAAAAAATAATATTTATGGCGTCCAGTTTCATCCTGAAAAAAGCCGTGAACCTGGTGTCAGAGTGTTTAAAAACTTTATAGAAATATAATAGAGGAAGGTATGAAAGAAAAATTTGGTAAATATGGGTTACCTTTAGATGTTAAGTTTTGTACAAAATGTACGATGAATAACCAAAGACCTTCTTCTACAGTAGAATTTACTCAAAAAGAAAATGAAAAGAAACGAACTTTAGCCATTGCTGAGGATGGTATTTGTGAAGCTTGCAGGTATGCGGAAAAGAAAAAACTAATTTGTTGGGAAGATAGACATAAGCAATTAGAAGAACTATGCGATAAATATAGGCGAAATGATGGCCGGTACGATGTAGTTGTTCCTGGTAGCGGTGGAAAAGATAGCGTTCAAGCAGCTCATATTCTTAAGTATAAATATAATATGAATCCTATTTTAATTACATGGCCTCCAGCTATCTATACTGATATAGGACGAAGAAATTTTGATGCTTGGTTAAATGCAGGGTTTGCTAACTATACATATAACCAAAATAAAAAATTACATCGCTTTTTAACAAGAAATGCATTTTTAAATTTGGGACACCCATTTCAACCCTTTATTTTAGGGCAAAAAAACTTAGCTCCAAGATTATCTGTTTTACTTGATATTCCGTTAGTAATTTTTGGTGAAAACGAAGCTGAGTATGGAAATGCAATAGAAGATAATGAAAAGCCAACAAGAGATCCAAAATATTATAGTGCTGAATTAAGCATAAAAGACTTGATATTGGGAGGTGTTCCAGCCGAAGAGCTAATGGATAAGCACGGCTATAAACTGTCTGATTTAGAAGCATACTTTCCTGTGAGTCCATATGAGATTCAAAAAACAAGAACTGAAGTTCATTATTTAGGGTTCTATGTGAAGTGGCACCCTCAAGAAACATATTACTATTCAGTTGAAAATAGTGATTTTATGCCAAATGATCATGTAACAGAAGGCAGTTTTAGTAAATATAGCTCATTGGACGATAAAATAGATTGGTTGCATTATCACACGACGACTATTAAGTTTGGAATAGGAAGGGCAACTTATGACTCAGCTCAAGAAATTAGAAATGGTGATATTACCCGAGATGAAGGCATTGCATTGATAAAAAGATTTGATGGAAAATTTCCTCAGCAATATATAGGTGATTGTTGTGCTTATATGGGGATTAGTTTGCAGCAATATCAAGATGCAATTGAAAATTTTAGGTCTCCTCATTTGTGGATAAATAGATATGGGCGCTGGGAACTAAAACATCCAATTTGGAAATCAAAATAAATTGACGGAGTTAAAGTAAATGAGTGGTTTTTGGAAAAGTTATTAGAAAGTCGCAAAGATAAAAAAGTTATTTAATGGGGGGGCAGAAGATTGGATGACAAAAACTTTATCAAAATACCTAACTTAAAATTAGAGTCTACTGAGAAATTATAACATGTTGAAATAACTGAAATATAATGAGTATTTTGGTGGAATGGTGTATGAAAAATGACTAAATGCTATCAACCCCATGCACCTATGATCCGATCTTATAGCTCAAAACAACTGACGATTACTGAATTTGACTGGCCTTTTGAAACTGCTCTGAATGAAAATAACCGTTGGGTTGAAATGAGTTGATATAAATGTATGGGATGTACCTATCATTATAGTTTTATTCAAAAATCTGATACGTCTAAGGAATCTCAACGTAGACAGGCTTTAACTCTATATCTGGAAGGTCTTGGTTTTCGATCAATAGGTCGTATACTAGGGTTTAGTCATGTGGCGGTTATAACTGGATTAAAAGTTTTGGCGAGCAAATTGATGGCTTGAGACAAGAAGAAGTCACCATTGTAGAAATGGATGAAATGCACAGTTATGTGGGGAATAAAAAACTATTGCTGGATTTGGATTGCTGTTGATCGACTTGGACACCACTTCAGCCATGCTGTCACTGACTCAAGGGGGCTTGAAACAGGACAAAAACTCTGGGATGGTCTCGACAACACGGAAACCCTGGAGTTAATAGCAATAGATTACTGGAAAGCTTATGAAACAATTGATCTACGAGGAAAACATATACAGTCCAAAGCGGAGACTTACACTTGTAGATAGATATAATGGTTTTTTCGACACTTTTTAGCCAGACTGAGAAGAAAGTCAAAGTGCTATAGTAAAAGTGAAATGATGCTCAAGCATTCTGTCATGCTCCTTATGACAAAACATAATGGTAAGCTTGAAAGTATACTAAATTAACAATGCCGATAATAGATAATTAAATGAATCAAATTGAAAGTGTTATCACAGATAGTTTCTTTAAAGAATTAAGTTTTTTTGATCAAAGAGAGAAGAATGTGTTTTTAGAATATCTTCAAGCTTTTTCCTTTCTTTTTTATAACGATGATATTAAGCAAATAGTTGAAATTGGTGCGGGTCATTCGACTCTAATCTTTTCATTTCTGGCAAAAAGGACAGGCTGCAAAGTAAAAACGATTGATATGAACCCTGACGCTATAATTGGAAAACTTCGTGATCAGTCATTAGTAGATAGTGTTGTTAATAATATTGAGTTTATTCGTGGAGCATCAGTTTCTTGTGATGATTTGATGTCATATTATGAAAATGGTGTTAGATTAATAAATGGTGTTGACGTAAATGAAGTGGCAAAATATGTTGATCCATATATTGACTTACAAATGGATAATAGGAGAGAGCTTAAGGTTAAGCTGGCCTTAGGTATAGATAATCTAAACTCTCTGGCACTAACAAAATATTTTGATGCTGATAAGTTATTTTCTAAAGAATTTCTGGAGATATACAGAACAGAATTTGATGAATTTTCTTATTGCAGCAAAAATAGTGGTAGTGAAGGTGTGTTAGAAGGTTTGCTGGAAGGTGAGCAAGTGGATATGGTCTTTTTAGATAGTGGCGAATTTGTTTCTCTAGTTGAGTGGGATGTTGTATCTAAGCGACTGCGTATAGGTGGTTATGTTTATTTGCATGATATTTACTTTCCAAAGTCATATAAGAATTGGTTGGTCTGTGCATCAATAGAAGCCAGTAAAGATTGGGAGGTTTTATATGTAGATACTACCACTCCCCAAGGGATGATGCTTGCGAGGAAAATTTTATGAATAAAAAAGAAAATAATGAAATGGTAAAGTTGTTGTGTGAGCAATTAAATAGTTTGCCATTGTCTGAACGAATTGATGTTATAGCTTGTGTTGATAAGTGTACTATTCTGGATTATGACGAAGAAGAAATATCAATTATCTGTAATTCTGAAACTGAATTGTATACAAGATCTAGATCTTGTTCAAAAGAGCCAGAAACAGTTGGTTGGCTGAAAAAATATTTCAAGAATGATAGTGTTTTGTATGACATAGGGGCAAATGTTGGTGCGTATTCATTAGTTGCAGCCAAGATGAATGACAGTGGGTCAATCTATAGTTTTGAGCCGGGTTATGCTTCCTTTTCAAGTCTTATAGCAAATATTAATATTAATAAATTGACCGATAGAATTATGCCAATATCTATGGCTGTTTCGAATAATGACAGTTTAGATTATTTTAACTATGTTACTAATGAGTCCGGCTGCGCTTCTAACTCTTTCGGAGAGTCAATAGATTATCTAGGGAATCATTTCGTACCTCAGTATAAACAAATGATCCCAAGTATGGCACTGGATCACATAATAGATTTTATTGAGCCTCCAACCATGATTAAAATTGATGTTGATGGTATCGAGGATAAAATTGTTGAAGGTGCAAAAAAAACGTTAACGGAAGGAAAGCTTGAGACGGTTCTTATTGAGCTTGTAGACGGCGACGATGATAGGGCTAAAAGTGTTTTACACAACATGGAAGTATATGGATATGCAATAGAGTCAGTACATCCCTATAAAGGAGTGTCATCAACTAGTAATTATATTTTTATTAGAAAATAGGTTTTATATAAGTATGGGTTCTCGTTTAACAAAAAAAAACACGTTCAAAAATGACGTGATATTTATAGACGGATTATGGGGGACTGGTAAATCAATTATTGCTCCAATAGTCGGAGCTATGGACGGAGTAGAAAAGCAGAAAATAGAGCATATATATGAGTACTTATGTGTTCTTATTCATTTGAATAAAATTGAAGCAGATGCTGCTGACTCTCTTTTAAAAATTTATGCAGATTTATCTCAATACAATAATCTTGTAGGTCGAGAGGTGAATTTCCGTTGGCATGATGATTCAGGCCCTCGTAATAACCCAAATTCATTGAGGTATATTCAAAGAATGTTTGGCAAGGAGGGGGATATAGTTGTTGACGATATTAATGAACAAAATCTTGCCTTAAATGTAATGTCGCACATGATTGCCCAAGTATCTGAGCCATTGGTAAAGGCTTATGGCAGCAGGCTTAAAATCATAGAAATGGTGCGGCATCCTGTTTATATGGTGCGGCATTGGTATAGCTACTTGTCAAAATTTGATGGAGAAAGGGAGTTTACACTTTCGATTGATTATGGTGGGCAAAAGGTGCCTTGGTTTGCTTCGAGTTGGCAAGACAAGTTTGTTGAGATGTCTGTAATGGATAGATCATTACATTCAATTATATTTTTATATGACTTGTTGTTTAGCTCATTGAATGATTTAAATAAGCGAAGCGCTAATATTATGGTGATGTCTTTTGAGTCTGTTGTTATGAATACCGAGAATGAGCTAAAAAGGCTTCAAGAATTTTTAGGTCGATCACATAGTAATAAAATCAAAAAAATTCTAAAGCAGCAGAAAATTCCAAGAAAGCAGTTGTCTCAAGGTAAAGGGCATGCTGGATATGGTTGGGAACAGAGTGAGGCTGATTCTGAAAAAGAAGAATACGATAATCAGTTAGAATTTATTCGTGGAAAAGCATCAGGAAATGCTCTACTTGAATTTAACATATTAATTAAAAAATATAATGAGAAATGGCCAAGCATACTGAATCACTACCATTAATAATTGTGGCTGCTGATTTTAAATTTAAGCCGTTTGACTATGATCGCTTTGAAATTGATTACCTTAAGCAATATTCTGATGTTGTGATTTGGGATTTGTCATATTTGTCGTCTAAATCATTTCATAAGGCAATATCTTCTGCTCAATATGATGGAGATGATTTAAAGTCAATAAACTCATATAGACAGTTGTTTTCAGAGATTTTGTTTATAAAAAGAAATTACAATAAGAAAGGTATTGTTGTAATGAATTTTGTAACACCAAACTCATTAGCTTCATTGTTTTTTTTAATAGCGGTCAAAAAATTAGGTTTAAACTCAGTTAAATATTATAACTCTGGCGTACCAAATATATCGAGTACAAACAATAATATTACTATTCGGTATGTCACTAAAGCTCTCAAACGTCGATTTTACCTTTTGCTATCGAAAGCATTTAATATTTTTCCTACGCATTACATTTATGCTGGTGATTATTGGAAACAAAAATATGGACATATAGTTCACAAAAGTGGGGGCAAATGGCTAGGTGGTAATACTTGGGATTATAGTAATGTTTTATCAAAAATAGAGGATGGTTCAAAAAAGGAATTGGATCAACAGAAAACTGCTGTTTTATTGGATGGCGCAGGCCCGATGTTTGGCTCGGATGATGTGAATATAGGGAAAAAAACTTATATAACGAGTGAAGTTTGGTACCCAGCTTTAGTTTCGTTTTTGGAAAAAATAGAAAGAAGATCAAATACAATAGTGAATGTGGCTGCGCACCCTAAAGCATCACACTATTCTAATCCATCATGTTTTGGGTATAGAAATGTGTTGTATGGAAAGACTAAAGAAATGGTATTTAATTCAAGTTTTGTAATCACCAGAGGGAGTACTGCGATATCATATGCTGTTATTTATAAAAAACCTGTAGTGTTTATTTATAGTGACCAAATAAAAGAAGATAAGCTGGGTATGGCAAGTGTGAACGCAATGTCTGAGTTGCTAGGAACAACGCCTATAAATATCGATGGGGATCTGAAAGGTATATCAGATTATTTGGAAGTTAATGAGTTTTATTATGACTTATATAGAAAGAATTATTTGTCATCTTCTGATGGTTTGAGAACAAATGCACAAATTTTATTAGAGGATATATTGTTTATTCCAACAGAAAAAATTAAGCATTCTGATTCTTTCTCCAAGTAGTATTTGATGTTTTAAACACGCGCTGTTTGAATGAATAAATCGAGTAAAGACATAGGTGAGTAATGATTTTAAGTGAATTATGGAACGATTAATAGTAATGTATTTAGTTCTTTTGCCGAAGATATATAAAATGGGACCTTTGCACGAAACATTCTGCCTAATTTGGTAAAATTAAGAGTATATCAAAGGATTAATCAAGAAAAACATTATGGTCTGGAAAAATTTAGCTCAAACTCATTTAAGTGATGCACTTATTCAACATCACGAAGCCTTAGAAGAATTAGATGGCATTAATGATCTAATTATTGGAAGTTAAATTATCAGCTATTCATGCTAAAAAATGGGGAGAATAAGCTTGGCCACCGTAGATGATGTTTAAAATACTATTACTGCAAAGCTGGTATAACCTGAGTGATCCAAAGCTTGAAAATAAATTAGCCCGTGATTTGATGTTCAGACGATTTATAGACCATAGCTTAAGTGAAGGCGTTCTTGATCAAAGTACCCTCTGGCGTTTCCGTAATTTACTGAATAAACAGTCTTTATTAGACCGCAGAACAAGACCTATTTATCAAGATGGGCGAGATAAGCATCATTGATGCAACAGTAATAGAAGCGAATCAAAGCCGATCCCGTAAAAATAAGGCCAGTGAAAAGACCCAGAAGCAGGCTACAACGTTAAAATTGTAGCCAATGGGAAAAAGACAGTCACTTGCGTCTATAAAGCGCATATTAATACAGAAGAAGATGGCTTTATAACAACAATTGATTACACGGTAGGCAATGAACATGGCTCACTTTCAATGAAAAAACTGCTGATATTGAAAGAAAAAGAACTCTATGCGGATAAAGCCTATGCCAGTAAAAAACATGATCAAGGGCTAAAAAGAAAAGGCATCGTTAATCGTATTCTTCATAAAGGAAAAAGAAACCATCCTCTGAGTGACAAACAAAAAGACCAAAACAAGCAATGGTCAAGTATACGCAGTACCGTAGAACGTGTTTTCGGCGTGTTAAAGCTGCACCATGGCATAAGAAAAGCGCGTTATTTAGGCCTAGAGGGAAATAAAACAAGCTTCGTGCTGACGGCAACGGCTCACAACATTAAACGTGGAGCCAATATTAAGGCAGGAATCTATGTATAAGCAGGATAAATCCGCCCAACGAGCAGAAAACAGCTCATCAGTGGCAAAAATGAGAAAACCAGATGAATAACCGTGTTTTTTCAGAAAATATGGCTCCGTTAAAGAGCTATAAATTTAAAAAAATAGGCGATGATATTAAGGGGGAAGTATTTGCCTCTTTGTGCAAAGTTCTCAAAATATTTTTGATAAAAAAGTAGTAACAAGCCCATTTATATACTTGGCTAATAATAATGAATTATTTATATGAAGAATAATATAAAAATAGATTTTTCAACTGGCTTAAGTATTTAATGGAAGCCTCTAAAATTATTATAAGTGATTATTTTATTCAGAATTTAGTAATAGAGATATCCACTACAAAAAATATAATTTTTTTTAAAAATTTTCCGATTTTTTTACCTGAGAGATTCTTTCCTGATATGGAAAAAATGTTTATTCTTGTTAATATAGCCGAAGACTTACAGGAAGTGATTAATGACATTAAAGAAATAAGTGAAAATAGAATAAGGTACGATGACATTATAGAGATTTACTCATCTGAAAAATGTGATATCAAAAAACTAGTCTCTGAAACTATAAAAGTCGAGCTGGGTAATGCCTGAGAGTAGCTTAAAAAGACGGTATTTAATTAAGCTTCTTGCAAGTTTTGTTAGTGGTGTTGTTAGTATATTGTTAATTGCAATTGTTCCTAAGGCATTGGGGCCGATATTCTATGGGCAGTTTTCTTATCTTCAACAATTTTTTACAAAAGTAATAGGTTTTCTTGATGCAGGAAGCTCTATTGCCTTTTTTACAAAGCTATCAGCACGACCTAAAAGAAAAGAGTTAATTACTTTCTACTTCCTCTATGGTGTATTTATCTTGGCGATACTTGTATTGTTTTTTTATAGTATTCGTGGTGCCGGATATATGCATCTACTACTACCTAATATTGATGATAGGTATATATTTTTAGCAATAGGGTTCTCATTTTTAACGTGGGCTACACAGGTTTTGATTAAAGTGTCAGATGCAAATGCGTTAACTGTTTCTGTGGAATTAATTAAAATTATGCATAAAATATCGATGCTTTTTTTGCTACTTTATTTAGTTAAACTCAGCTTTTTTGATTTAACTGTATTTTTTTATTTCCATTACATATCTTTAACTTCATTTATATTTTTTATTGTTATCTTTTTTTATAAAAGAAAAATTTTAACGGGTTTACTTCAGGTCTTAAAAATAGATTATAAAAGCATATCACTAGAGTTTATTTCATTTTGTTCCCCTCTCTTAATTTATAGTGTATGCGGGTTATGTGTGGGGTTGTTTGATATTTGGCTATTACAAACACAATATGGGGCGACACAAACAGGTTATTATGGATTGTCTTATTCTATTGCTGCAATGTGTTTTATCTTTACTGGTGCGATGACTCCAGTTATAACTAGGGAGTTTAGTAAGTCATTTGAAGAGGGCGATATTGAGGAAATGGGTATTCTTTTTAAGCGCTATGTTCCTATGCTATATAGTTTGGCTGCTTTTTTTTGTGTATTTATTTCTATCCAGAGTGAAAATGTTTTAGCTATATTTACAGATGAGAAGTTTAGTGATGCTTTTTATGTACTGGTAGTTATTGCTTTTTATCCTATTCATCAAACATATGGGCAATTAAGTGGCTCAATATTTTATGCCACTGGACAAACGAAGTTGTATCGAAATATTGGCTTTGTTTCTATGACAATAGGTGTTGTCTTAACAGGTGTTTTAGTTTATATATTAAATCTTGGAGCTGTTGGATTAGCACTAAAAATGATTATTATTCAATTCATTGGTGTAAATATACAGCTTTATTATAATGCCAAGTTTTTAAAGTTAAACTTTAGGTATTTTATTCGGCATCAAATTTATGCCATTGTTTTCTTTTTAATACCCTCTCTAATATCAGCCTATTTGGTATCTAAAATTGAAGGTTCTATTTATTCATTTTTAGTCGCTGGATCCATATATATAATATTGGTTTTGATTCAAACCATGGCATTTCCTCAGGTATTTACTTTTACTCGAGTAGAGTTACACCGCTGTTTTCATCAGGTTGGTGTAAAGCTGAAAATTATAGCCTGAGCTGGTTATCAACTTAATTTAATGCATAGGAAAGTTTTTCCAAAAAAATGATATGTTTTCTACAAAATTAAACCAGAAATTACTGCCTATTTTTAATGATGCTTCCGTGTATGAAATACATCCTCAAAGTATAGAAACGCCTATAAATCAAGAGGAGCTTCGTCAAGTAGTAACGGATGCGGTCTCTGCGAAGTTATCTATTACACTTCGTGCAGGAGGGACATCTCTAGGGGGGCAGGCTATTGGTTCTGGGCTCGTTATCGATATTTCACAACACCTAACTAATATTATTAGTATTGATAATCATGAAGTGACGGTTGAACCCGGTGTTATACAGGATGATTTAAATGATTTTTTAAAAAAATCAGGAGTTCATTTCCCTCCTGATACTTCAACATCTAATAGAGCTATGATTGGGGGAATGATAGGAAATAACTCTTGCGGTTCTTATTCCATCTATTATGGCTCGACGAGAGAACATATAAATGCTTTGGATGTTATCCTATCTGACGGATCAGAAGTTACCTTTTCTGGCCTATCACCAGAAAAGCTAGCAGAGAAAAAGAAATTAACAACCTTAGAAGGTAATATCTATCGCACTGTTATTGATATTTTAGAGCATTATGGCAATAAAATTCTTGAAAACTACCCAGACCAAACGATAAAAAGAAGAAACACAGGCTATGCTTTAGATGTGTTGTACAAGGAATACCAACCCTTTAACCCAAAAGGGAAGCCATTTAATTTATCATCACTTATTTGCGGTAGTGAAGGAACACTAGCTATTGTCAAACAGGCTAAGCTGAATATAGAATCGTTACCAAAAGAAAAAGGCTTAATTTGTGCTCACTTTAATTCAATTAAAGATGCATTGGAGGTTGTTTCTGGGCTTTTAGATTTTCAACCTGCAGCTATTGAGTTGATTGATCGGGTTACCTTGGAGTGCACTAAAGAAAACATTCAAATGCAGAGAAATCGTTTTTGGATTGAGGGTAACCCTGAGGCTGTTTTAATTATTGAGCTGTTTGAAGAGACAACTTATTTATTAGGCTTAAAGCAGGCGGAAATTCAACAGTACTTAAGAAAACATAAGGCCTTTGCTACACCTATTATTCAACAGAATAATGCCAATAAAGTCTGGGCAATTAGAAAAGCGGGGCTGGGTCTTCTCATGGGGAAGGTGACACGAGAAAAAGCTGTTGCGGTCATTGAAGATGCCGCAGTACCGATAATGGCACTGAGTAAATACTATCATGATGTACAGCTGCTTATGGCAGAGCTGTCAGTTAATTGTATTTATTATGGTCATGCTTCTGTTGGTGTGATTCATATTCGGCCTGAAATAGACATGCGGTCAGAAAATGGTCGTTTACTTTTTACAGAAATTGCTAGTCGTCATGCACAGATAGTTAAAAAATATAAAGGAGCTATTTCTGGTGAGCATGGGGACGGGAGAATAAGGGCTCCATATATAAAAGAGCAGCTTGGTGCAGAGGTATATAGTTGCTTGGTTGCATTAAAGAAAGTATTCGATCCTAAAAATATATTAAACCCTGGGGTTATTATTGGTCATGACGATATTACCAATAATTTACGAGCATACCGTAAAGTGCAAAAATATCTTGATGGTGGATTTAATTGGAAAAAAGATATTAGCTTGTTTGATGCGGTTGAAAAATGTAATGGTGCCGCCGCTTGCCGAAAATCTGCTGGAAGAGGAGTCATGTGTCCATCATACCAAGTGACACGTGAGGAAGTTTATTCAACGCGTGGACGAAGCAACCTACTGAGATATGCTTTGACAGAAGCAGACCCAAAGAAAAGTTTATCAAATAAGCAATTACAAGATTCTCTTGATATGTGCCTTGGATGTAAAGGGTGTAAATCAGAATGTCCTGCAAGTGTAGATATGGCACGGTTAAAATCCGAAGTATTATATCAAACACAAAGTCCATTTAAGTTATCTCGGTTAAGTATTAAATATTATGCTTCAATTTTAAAGTATTCACAAATGTACCCTCTGGTGAGTAATTTTCTCCAAGATTTGCCATGGGTAAAAAAGCTTTTGAAGATTGATGTTAGACGATCTTTACCTATTAACTATTCTAAAACAGAAGGGTTGCAGTATTGGTGGAGTGAATATAAATACAATAATGGTCATTACAATAAGCAAAAAATATGGGTGTTATGTGATTTATATAGTCAATATTCTGAGCCAAAAATAGGAAAGGCCGTCTTAAAAAGTTTAATAAGAATGGGTTTTTGTATTCATCCCATTTTTATGACAAATTCCCCTAGAGCTCTTATTTCACAAGGTCTTTTGAATGAAGTTAAGAAGGCATTAGTAGATATAAATAATATTTTGTCGAGTGTAAAAAAAGACGACTTAATTGTTGGCATTGAGCCCTCAGAAGTTTTGGTTTGGCGAGATGAGGCCGATGACCTAGTCTCAGGGCAGAATAAAATAAATGACATATATTTATATGAAGAATTGATAGTGTACCTACAGAATAAAAGAATAATTCCACCATTAAAAAAACTTATTCTAAACGTAAAATTGCATGTACATTGTCATCAAAAATCATTGGCAGATCCAAAAGAGACTGTGGAAGCGCTTTCTTTTATTCCAGGGGTAAATGTTGAATTACTAAAAACAGGATGTTGTGGGATGTCTGGTGATTTTGGATATAAACATTACGATGTCTCAAAAAAAATTGCAGAACAACAACTTTTACCTGCAATAGCCTCTATTGAAAAAGGTGACGTACTTGTTGCAACAGGGACTAGTTGTCGCCATCAAATAGCTGATTTTTCAGAGCAAAGAGGCTTGCATGTTGCTGAGTTATTTGCAATGGCTGTTTGATAGCTATAATGGCACACTAAAATTTTAGATGAAATCAATTGCATTAACGGTATTATTAATGACATTAAAAAATAAATTACAAAATAACGAATTAACACTAGGATCTTGGATCACCATTGCTCATCCATCAGTCGTAGACATTATGTCATCTGCAGGGTTTGAATGGTTGGTGATTGATTTGGAGCATACCTCAATTGACCTTACTATGGCTCATAACTTGATAGCTACGATTCAAGCTAATGGAATGAAGGCCTTAGTGCGAGTGAGCAAGAATGAAGAGGTTATTATTAAGCGAGTGTTAGATATGGGGGCTGATGGTCTTGTTGTTCCTATGATTAAATCAAAAGAAGAAGCACTAGAAGCTATTGATTATGCAAAATATCCACCTGTTGGTAAACGAGGAGTTGGCTTATTTCGTGCTCAGAAATATGGGTTGGGCTTTGATGAGTATAAAGAATGGGTGAATAATGACTTAGTCATCATCGCCCAAATCGAACATATTCAAGCAGTAGATAATATCGAAGAGATTATTCAAACAGAAGGAATTGATGGTGTTATTATCGGTCCTTATGACTTATCTAGTTCTTTAGGGGTTCCAGGTGAGTATCATCGAAAAGATGTGAAAGATGCTATTAAAAAAGTATTAGATGTGTGTGGAAACCATAATTTTCCATCAGGGTTTCATGTAATAGAATCAGACCCTACTCAGCTGCAAAGTAGAATCGACGACGGATGTACTTTTTTGGCGTACAGTTTAGATTTCTTTTTCTTAGGAGATAGCGCAAGGTCTGGAATGAAAATAATAAAAAAAGGGTTAGAATAATGAATATCGTATCAATAATACCTGCGCGTATGGGATCTAGTAGGTTTCCAGGTAAACCAATGGCAAAAATACTTGGAATGCCGATGATAGGGCATGTCTATAAAAGAGTGAAAATGAGTAAGCTTCTTAAAGATGTTTATGTTGCAACATGTGATGTGGAAATTTACGATTATATTGAATCTATTGGTGGCAAAGCTATTATGACCAGTGATTGTCATGAACGATGCTCTGATAGGTGTGCAGAGGCAATGCTTAAGATAGAGGAACTAGAAGGTGAACAAATAGATATTCTTGTTATGGTTCAAGGTGATGAACCATTGACTTTTCCTGAAATGATTGATGAAGCGGTTCTACCAATGCTTGATGATAACGAAATTGTTATTACCAATTTAGTTGCTGACCTTCATTCAATTAAAGAGTTTGAAGATCCAAATGAAGTCAAAGTCGTCATGGATAAACAAAGTAATGCTATATATTTTTCAAGAGAGCCAATACCTAGTAGAAAAAAAGGGGGTTTGGACGGGCCTATGAAAAAACAAGTCTGTGTCATTCCTTTCACACGAAAATTTTTACTAGAATTTAACGAAATGGAACCAACACCATTAGAAATAATAGAATCGGTAGATATGATGCGAGTGATTGAAAATGGTGGAAAAGTTAAAATGGTGCCGACGCAGTACGAAACCAAAGCGGTTGATACTCGGGATGATTTAAATCAAGTAGAAAAAGTTATGGTAGATGACGTCTTATATAGGGTCTACGGCTAATGTCAATAAAAAAGAATGTTTTTAATGTAACCAAAGCTATTTATTCAACTCTACCTAAAATTATTCCAGGTTATTTGGGGAAAAGATTTTGTGCTGAAAGCGCTGAATCTCTTGTTGTTATTGATGAAATAGACACTAAATATGGAAAGTTAAAATATTATTGCATGGGATGGATCCCTTTATGGCGCTCGCAGACGTTATTTAAAAAAGAGCCCGAAATGATTGAGTGGATTGATAAAATGGAACCTAATCAAACTCTTTGGGATATAGGAGCGAATGTTGGTTTATATTCAGTATATGCAGGACTAAAAGGAATGAAAGTTTTTGCTTTTGAGCCATCAGCATTAAATACATTTTTAATTTCTAAGAATATAGAAATTAATGGTTTGAAGGAGAGTGTTTCCTTATTTCCTATTGCAGTTTCAGACAAGAATGAATTTGGTTTTTTAAATATGACCAGTACAGAGCTGGGAGGGGCTTTGAATGAGTTTAATGAGGCCGATATTAAAACTGTTGGTGAAGGTAAATATCAAGAGGAAGTAGTATTCAAACAAGGTATGTTTGCATACTCCGCTGACGAACTAATTGAAAAATATGGGTTTAAAATCCCAGACTATATTAAAATTGACGTTGATAGTATTGAAGATCTGATAATTTATGGCGCAGAGAAAACGTTATCAAACCCTAAGCTTAAAGGCATTTTTATTGAGCTTGATGAAACTGAAGAAAGAACTCAAAAAGTAATAGACTTTTTATTTGAAAGAGGATTAGTACTTAAAGAAAAAAGGCAGTCAGAATACTTTAAAGATAGTAAGTTTAAAACGCAATTTAACTATATATTTGAGAAAATAATATGATCTACCTTGTTACTGGTGGAGCTGGCTTTATTGGCAGTACTTTAGCTTCTAAGCTTCTTGCTCAAGGAGGTGAAGTCTATATCCTCGACAATCTAAGTACAGGTTATAAGTCCAATATTCCTAAAGAAGCTGTCTTTATAGAAGGTGACTTCAGCAGGGATAAAACAATATCAAAGTTGAACAATATAAGATTTGATGTGGTTTTTCATATTGGAGGACAATCTTCAGGTGAAATAAGCTATGAAGACCCTGAATATGATTTAAATACTAATACCTTATCAACACTGAAGTTACTGCAATACTGTGTTAAAACAGGGTGTAAAAAATTTATATATGCCAGTACTATGTCTGTGTATGGAGAAAGAGATAGTCAAGAACAATTTTCTGAATCAGATAATGTGAACCCTAAATCATTTTACGCTGTCGGAAAACTAGCCAGTGAGAAGTATATGGATATTTTCTCCAAACAATTCGGAATAGATTTTGTTTCATTGAGGTATTTCAATGTTTATGGGCCAGGACAAAATCTAGAAAATTTGAAGCAAGGGATGGTTAGTATTTATTTGAAGCAGTTTTTAGATAGTTCTTTTGATGCGGTAACAGTAAAAGGAAGCCTAAATAGGTTTAGAGATTTAATTTATATTGCTGATGTAGTTGATATAACCTTTGAATCGGCAATTAATGATAATTTTACAAATAGAGTCGTAAATATTGGTACTGCAAAGAAAACAAGAGTACATGAAATATTAAGTTTAATAAAAAAATATACCTCAATAGATAAGGATATAATCCTTGCTGATGGAACGCCCGGGGATCAATTTGGAATATATGCAGATAACCACCTTTTATTAGATATTTATAGTAAGCCTCTGGTTTCTTTTGACCGAGGACTAGAACTAATGCTTAGGTCTATTCTAGATGAATAGGTTAGGAGAATTTACTGATATATCTAATACAGCAAAAGTTGTTAATTCAGAGATGAAATTTTATTCTAGAATAAAAGACTATGCTGAGTTGCGCGATAGTGTTTTGGGAGAGTATAGCTATATTTCCCAAAGTAGTATTGTTAATAAAACTAATATTGGTAAATTTGTATCTATTGCAAATGGGAGCTATATAGGGCTGTGGGAGCATAATACAGAGGTTTCAACACATTCATTCTATCTGTACGAACACTGCGGAGGGTTTGTTAGTGGCTACACTGATTATGACAAAGATTATATTGAAACAAATATCGGTAATGATGTTTGGGTTGGAAGTAATGCTGTTATTTTGAAAGGTGTGAGCATTGGCGATGGCGTTATTATTGGGGCTAGTGCTGTTGTGACTAAAAGTGTTCCTCCGTATGCTATTGTGGTTGGAAATCCAGCAAGGGTTATTAAGTTCAGATATAAGGAATCAGATGTTAACTGGCTTTTAAGTCTGAAATGGTGGGACTTTACACGAGATGAATTAAAATTCCTAATTCAAAAAAATGCCTTTAAAAAATTTAGTGTATTTAAAGAGCTGATAGAGAAAATGAAATGAAAATTTTGGTTACGACTGTTCCCTTTGGGGATAAAAACCGCTTACCCTTGGAAATGTTAGAGGCCAATAATATTGAATATTTGATTAACCCATTAAATAAAAAGCTAACTGAAAATGAGCTAGCAGAGTTAATCACAGATTTTGATGCGCTTGTTGCAGGGACAGAGACTATTTCTGAGTATGTGATGAGCAAAGCACCTAATTTAAAAATGATTTCACGTGTTGGAATTGGTTTAGATGGCATTGATTTACTCGCGGCCAGGAAAAGAGGTATTAAAATATCTTACACTCCTGATGCCCCCGCACCTGCTGTGGCTGAGTTAACAATGGGATTGATGTTAACTCTTTTACGTTCAATACATATCTCAAATAGCGAACTGCACCGTGGAGAATGGCAACGGCATTTTGGCTATCGAATTGCAGAGGTCACTATTGGTATTATTGGTTTAGGGCGAATAGGCCACAGAATTTTAAATCGGATTAGTGCTTTTGGTTCGCCACGATTATTGCTCAATGATATTGCTCCTAACCCGGAAATAACAAAAAAATTTAAAGTTGAGTGGGTGCCAAAAGAAACAATTTATAAAGAGTCGGACCTTATTTCTTTACATATCCCTCTTACATCACAAACGAAAGGTATGATCGACCGATCCAATCTTGAAATGATGAAAAAAGATGCCATGATAATCAATACTTCAAGAGGTGGCATTATAAATGAGCAAGATTTGTATGATGTAATGAGAGAAGGACATTTATCGGGAGCAGCTATTGATGTTTTTGAGAATGAACCTTATTCTGGCCCTTTAGGGGAAATAGAGCGCTGTATTTTAACGGCTCATATGGGATCAATGTCTGTGGATTGTAGGACACGAATGGAGATTGAAGCAATGGAGGAGGCAATTCGGTTTTGTAAAGGAAAGCCTTTACATGAGGAAGTGCCAGATGAAGAATATGAAATGAGATTATAAAATATCTTGCTATTACACATTTATGAAAGTAAAGAATGCTATAGAAAAATATTCATACTATTTAGATAAGGTAAATAGAGACGCATATAAACATATCTATATGCTATCTAACCCAACACTGAGCAAAAATCCTTATACAAAAACACGGTTTTTACATAATATTATTAGTGGAAAGAAAGAGAAAAATAATATTATCAAAAGTTTTTTTTTATTTTATATAAGAAATATTACTCTTTTTGCCTTGTTACTACCTGTCTTTGTTTATTCAAGAGTTTTTTATAATAGATCTAAAAGAAAGAAGAAAATAGGGCGCGAGATTGTCTTAATAGATAGTTTTTATGGGGAATCTGAGCTAGGTTCAGGAATTTTAAAAAAAGATAAATATTTTAAGCAACTTTATGATTACTTCGACCAAGAGGGGATAAGCTATTATCTAGCACCTAAATTTTATGGATTTAAGAGCCCGTTAAAATATATCTCTTTCTATAGTATCTTTAATAGGGATGAAGCAGATTCGTTTGTGGATATCTCGATTATTCAATGGCAAGATCTTTTGAAAGTTATTCAGTTTATTGTGGTATACCCTTTTAGTGTATTGTCATTAATAAACGCAGTACGAAACCGCCAGGAAATCGATAAAACCTATAAGCAAGATTTAATTTACTCACTTACTGGAACAGATTTTTATCCTTATTTTAGATATATATTTGGTAGAAGATTATCTAAAATGTTTGTGGGAAAGCGAGTCAAAGTAATATCTTGGTGTGAGAACCAAGTAAATGATAAAAATTTTTATAAAGGCCTCCGCGTTTATTCTAAAGAAGTAAAAATTTATGGGGCTCAATTTTTATTTAAATTCCCAACCTATGCATGCTTGTATGTTCCTGAGCAAGATAAAAAATTAGGCATCTCACCAGACATTTTATTAGTAACTGGAAAATATTATATTCCAGCAGATAGTGTTTATGAGTACAGGAGTGGGCCAGCATTTAGGTATTCTAAAATTAGAGATACAGAGTATAAAATAGAGACTAATCAAAAAATTATTGTCATGTTACCTTATGTTCAAAAAGATGCATTTAACATTATTAATATAATGCAGCGTAGTACTGTTTTCATGGAAAAAGAAATTCATTTCAAAGTACACCCCATTTTTAAAGATATGAAACCTAACTATTTATCTGAAATGAAAGGTAAAAAATGGGAGCTAATTGATGAAATTTCTGAACAAGCGAAATATAGTTTTGTCATATCATCTGGTTCAGGAAGTTCATTGGAGTTTTCTTGCTTAGGTTTATCTGCAGTCATAATTTCCTCAAACTCTGAATTCACAACTAACCCTATGCCCGAAACAGGAAAGCGAGAAAATTGGGATATAGTCAAAGATGCAAACGATTTAGAAAAAGTGTACAAAAACTTGTTAAACTTTAGAGTCAACCAGCGACCTATTTTTGAGAAAAATGTAATTTTTTATAGAGATAGTTTTTTGTCTGAAATAAATGATGAAACTATAAAGTTTAATTTTGATTTTAAATAAGTTAAATTTAAAATAGGTATTGTGTGCAATATATAATATCTTTATGAGTATGAAATTGAATAATAAAACACTAGTATGTAAAAAAGTCATTTTTTGGGATTTTGATGGTGTCATTAAAGATTCTGTCGCTGTGAAATCAGATGCATATGAGCAGTTATTTAAGACATTCAGGGGCGATGTATCCAATAAAGTTAAACTGCATCATGAAGCAAACGGTGGAATGTCTCGGTTTGACAAGTTCCCCCTTTACCTCAAGTGGGCTGGAGAGGAGCCCTCTCAAAAATTAGTTGACCAATACAGTAAGAAGTTTTCGAATTTGGTTAAACAAAAAGTCATTGACTCTGCATGGGTACCTGGAGTAATTGAATACATTGAAAAAAATGCCCAAGAACAAAAATTCTTTATTGTGACAGCAACGCCTCAATTAGAAATTGAGGAGATACTCGATTCTCTAGATATACGAAAGAACTTCCTTAAAATAATTGGAGCACCGACCCCTAAAGAAAATGCAATCCGGCAGTTACTTGTAGGTTGCCCCAATGTTGAGCTACATCAGACAGTTATGATTGGTGATGCAAGCAGTGACCATAAAGCTGCTGAGCTTAATCAAGTACCGTTTATATTGCGTCGAACAGATTTAAATCATGAGTTACAACGGACACTAGACTGTCAGATGATTAATGATTTTTATGATCTAAACTAGTGTTAAAATAAATAAGACTAGTTTTTTACAGTATAATTTTTTCAAGCATATATAGCTATATATTCGTGCCCTTATTCAAATAAATCGAGTGAAATAGGCAATACAAACTTCAGAGTTAATTAAGGTAATAAATTAGTGAACAATATAAAAGCAGTAATACTTGCTGGTGGTTTTGGTACTCGATTAAGTGAAGAGACGGATATCAGGCCAAAACCAATGGTGGAAATTGGTGGAAAACCTATATTATGGCACATTATGAAAATGTACTCTGCATACGGTGTTGGTGATTTTGTCATTTTGCTTGGTTATAAGGGTTACTATATTAAAGAGTTTTTTGCTAATTATTTTTTGCATCAAAGTAATGTGACGTTTGATTTAAAAAACAATGAAATGACGGTCCATAATAATCAATCAGAGCCATGGAAAGTGACACTGGTAGAGACAGGTCTTAACGCAATGACAGGAGCTCGAATCAAGAAAGCAAAAGACTATATAGGTAATAATCCTTTCTTATTGACTTATGGTGATGGTGTTGCAGACATTGACTTAGAATCTTTATTAGCCTTTCATAAAACACATGGAAAGACCATTACAATGACATCTGCCCAACCAGAGGGGCGTTTTGGTGCTTTAAATATCGAAGGGAACATGCAAGTAACTGACTTTAAAGAAAAGCCTAAAGGTGATGGTGGCTGGATAAATGCTGGTTTTTTTGTTTGTGAACCTAAAGTGTTTGATTATATCTCTGATGGTGATGAAACTGTTTTTGAACAGGCTCCTTTACAAAACTTAGCAAAAGATGGTGAATTATTTACATTTCAACATCATGGTTTCTGGAAACCTATGGACAGCTTAAAAGATAAAAATGATTTAAATACTCTTTGGGATCAGGGTAAAGCAAGCTGGAAGGTTTGGTAAATGTTTAATAATCAATATCAAGGTAAAACAGTATTAATTACTGGCAATACAGGCTTTAAAGGAAGCTGGCTAACAACATGGTTGTTAGAACTAGGTGCAAAAGTGGTTGGGGTTTCTAAAGATATTCCTACTAAGCCGTCAATGTTTGAAAAGTTGAATTTAGCTGATCATATAAAATATTATCAACAGGACATTCGGGATTTAGCAAAAATAACAACCATTATTGCCAATGAAAAACCTGATTTCATCTTTCATTTAGCTGCCCAGCCGATTGTTTCAACCTCATACTCTGATCCAATAGAAACTATATCATCTAATGTTATGGGGACAGCAAATGTTCTTGAAGCCCTGAGAACAGTTAATCATAAATGTATAGCTATTATAATAACCAGTGACAAGGCATATGATAATGTCGAACAAATCTGGGGCTATAAAGAAGATGACAAAATGGGTGGGAAAGACATTTACAGTGGTTCAAAAGGAGCTGCTGAGCTTATTATTAAGTCTTACTTTCATTCTTTTTTTAAAACAGAGCAAGCTAATGTAAAAATAGCTATTGGTCGTGCAGGTAATGTTATTGGTGGTGGTGATTGGGCAAGTGACAGAATTATTGTTGATTGTGTAAAAGCCTGGAATAAAGGTAATAGTGTTGAAATAAGATGCCCAAAGGCAACTCGGCCTTGGCAACATGTACTGGAACCACTTAGTGGCTATTTAACTTTAGCAAATAATTTGGCAAATGATCATAACTTACATGGAAGCGCTTTTAACTTTGGCCCTCAAGCAGAACAAAATAGAACGGTTCTTGAGTTAATTAAGGACCTGTCTTTAAATTGGGAAATAGAAGATGCTTATACAATAACCGATAATATGCCCTTCCATGAGGCTTCTTTATTAAAGCTAAATTGTGATAAAGCACTTGCCTATTTAAACTGGCATGCTTTGATGGATTATAAAGAGACTGTAAATATTACTGGTGACTGGTATCAAGATTATTATCAAACAGAAAGCAATATGTTTGATAAAACAGTTCAGCAAATCAAAGGGTACCAAAACTTAGCATTGGAGCGAGGGCTCAAGTGGACGGATTAATACTAACGCCCCTTAAAAGAATTTCACATGAAAAAGGTGATATTTTTCATGCCATGAAAAAAAGTGATCATGGCTTTGATGAGTTCGGAGAGGCTTATTTCTCAAGTATCAATAAGAATGATATAAAAGGCTGGAAAAGACATAAAAGAATGGTCATGAATTTAATTGTCCCTCAAGGTGAAATTAAATTTGTATTTTATGATGATAGGCCCAAGTCAGACACTCAAAACAAATTTTTATCCGTACATTTATCTATTGAAAAATACACTAGAGTGACGGTTCCACCCAATATATGGACAGCCTTTCAAGGGATAGGCAATACTAACTTGTTACTAAATATTGCAAGTATGGAACATGACCCTGACGAAGCTGAGAATATAAATCTAGATAAAATTCCTTATGAATGGTAAAAAAGTTTTAGTGACGGGGGGAACTGGATTTATAGGACAAAGGTTAGTTAATGAGTTAGTTGCTAACAATTACAATGTTGCTGTAACCGTTAGGGACATTAAGGCAGCAAAACAATTATTTAACTCCACTGTTTGTTATATTGATTATAAAGACTCTAACCTATTTAAAACAAACATTGAACAGTTCTCTCCTGATATAGTTATTCATTTAGCCGCATATTCAACCAGTCGGGATGATTTAGAAGCAATTGAACAATTAATTGAGTCAAATATTATATTTACCTCCCGTTTACTCGATGCATTAAGGCCGTGCAATATTGAGTTATTTGTTAATACGGGGTCATTTTCAGAGTATTCCGAAAATAATGGGAAATTAAGCCCTGCCTATTTTTATTCTGCTACAAAAACATCAGCTCGTTATATTATCGACTATTTTAGTCAAGTTGGTGGCTATAAATTTGTTAATTGTATCCTTTATACAGTCTACGGAAAAACGTCTAAAAATAAAAAAGTAATTGACTATATTATTGATTCACTTGATATTAAGTCACCTGTCAAGATGACGGCCGGCGAGCAAAATTTAGACTTTATTCATGTTGATGATGTGATTAACTTTTATTTATTATTAATAAGTAAATATGCTGATATTAAACCGATGCAAACAGAATACTTGGTTGGAACTGGGCAAGGTTGTAGTATAAAAGAATTGTCGGCCTTAATAGAAAAAATAAGCGGCTATAATGCAAATATCAATTGGGGAGCTATTGATTATAGGTCTCTAGATATTATGCATTCGGTAGCAAATATTCAAAAAACTAAAGCTGAATTAAACTGGCAAGCATCAATTTCTTTGGAAATGGGTATTAAACAATATTTGGCTGAAGTCTTACCTAAAAGCAGTATAAAATGATAAAAAAATGAAAATTTCCGTTATTTTACCCGTCTATAATTCTGAAGACTATTTAGCCGAAACAATAGAATCTGTTTTAAATCAAACAATGAATGATTTTGAATTTATTATTGTTGATCATGCAATTACAGATGGCTCAAAAGTAATAATTAATAAATATGCAGAAACTGACCATAGAATTTCTGTTATTAATTTGGGTTTTAATAAAGGCGGGCCTGCATACCCTAGAAATGAAGGGATTAAAAGTGCTCAAGGGGAATATATTGCTTTTATTGACTCAGATGATGTCTGGTTACCACAAAAGTTAGAGCAACAACTTCATTTTATGGAGAAAAGGGACTTAAACTTTTCAAGTAGTAATATATATGTCATAGATAAAAACTCTAAGCAACTTCTATTTTTATCTTTCTTATTTAGAGTTAAGCTATTTTATAGAAGTTTTTTTCACTCACAAAAAGCCTTTGTGATGAATAATTTTATTGTCTTGGCCAGTGTGATAGTTAAAAGGGAGTTGATTGAATTATTTAATGAAGATAAGGACTATATAGCGGCTGAAGATTATGATTTATGGCTAAGGTTATTAGGTAATGACCGCATTTTCTATGGATTGGACAGGACTCCTTTAATTAAATATAGGTTTATGAGTAACTCCTTATCAGAGATAGGGGGCTATCAACAACAAGCTAGAGCATTGCATAGTACCATTGAATATATTTTATTAGAGAATAGGTTGGAGTTGTATAATTGTATCCGAGTAACTTTGACAAAAAAGATGATTTTTTCTTGGCTATTGAGTGTACGGAATAAAATCATAGGTTAAGAAAATAAACGAATATAAGGGTATCTTATCAATATTTTAATAACAGGTGGTACAGGTTTTATTGGTAAAAGACTGGTTAAAGCTCTCGATAAGAAAGGGCATGCTATTAGTATCATCTCTCGAAAGGGGAAATTAGAATTTTCAGAAAATGTTAAGGTGATTAAAGCAGATTTAACATCGAAGAACTGTCGATTTGAAAAAATAGTAGAAAGCTGTGATGTGATATTTCATTGTGCTGGCGATATTCGTAATAAAGATGCTATGAAGCGCTTGCACGTTGATGGAACTCAACATCTGTTAAATGCAATTATCGATAAAGCAAAAAAAAACAACAAAGTTATTCATTGGGTTCAACTTAGTAGTGTTGGTGTTTATGGCGGGCCAGAGGGCAATGCAAATAAACAGCGAATTGTTACTGAAAACTCAGCAATTAACCCTCAGGGTGAATATGAAACTACCAAGGCTATTGCTGATGAATTGTTGATTAAAGCAAGCAAAACGGGGTGGGTAACGTACACTATTTTAAGGCCGTCCATTGTATTTGGTGAAACCATGCCAAATAAATCTTTACGTTCATTAGGGTGGATGATTGCTAAAAAAATGTTTTTTTATATTGGTACACCAGGAGCTGTAGCTACTTATATTCATGTTGATGATGTGATAAATGCTCTTGTACAGTGTAGTATTGATTCTCGAGCAGAGAACAAGGTATTCAATATCTCAAATGACTGTTTACAAGAGGAAATGATTAATAGTATTGCCTACGCCTTTTCTGTCCCGACCCCGAAAATAAGAGTGCCTGAGCTACTTATTAGGTCAGTTGTAAGTCTTCTACCATCATTTATTGACTGTCCTCTAACAGTGTCTCGTATTGATGCTTTGGTGAGTCGAACATATTATCCATATACTTTAATTGAAAACACTTTAGGTGTTAGTCCTAAAGAGTCAGTCCCCAGGGCAATCAAAAAAGTGGTTTTAAAAGAGAGGGGGGGAAAGTGAAAATAATTAGCTTGATTAATAAGTCAAATTCATTCATTTTATTATTATGGCTAGTGTTTTTTTGCTATGCAACTTGTATGGCGTTGATTTTTCAAAACCTTATTGTACCTGGGATTCCATCCTTACAAGGTGTTGGAAAGTTACTTCCAAATGATGCTGTCAAGTTCGATTCTGAAGCATGGCAACTTGCAACAGATATTAAACTTTATGGATGGTCGAAATGGACGCTTTTTTCTTCGGCTAGTTCTGTAGGAAATGTATCTATTGTTGCTGCGCTTTATGCTATTTTTGGACACGATCCTTCATTAATTATTCCAGTCAATGCAAGTTTCCATGCATTAGGAGGGGTATTAATTTTCTTATTAGCAAAAGAACTTGCTCCAAATAAGGTTGTCGGTAATTTTTCTGGGATGATTTCTGCGGTTTTTTTTATTATATTTCCTTCTTCTCTCATGTGGTATGGGCAGCTACATAAAGATGGTTATGCAATAGTTGGAACATTATTGTTACTGTTAGTCTGGGTGAAAGTTATTGCAAAGCCTGAGAATAAGAATGACTGGTTAAAATTGGTTGCTGGTAGTTTTTTTGGTGTTTTTTTCGTGGGAATGGTGCGCCCCTACGGGTTGACATTGTTATTGGTTGCCGCTGTTGGAGCAATGTTTTTCACCTTAATTGTTGGAGTAATTAATTTTTCAATAAAGGATGTGCTTAAACAACTTATGTTTTTTGTTATGACGCTTATAGTTCTATATTCTGGAATTGTCATGACAAAGAATAGTACAACTCAAATAAATCTTAATAGTAGAGCTGTTGAGAGTACTGAAAAAATAAAATGGGAGTGGCAAAATACTGAAAGAGTACCAGATATACTGGATAGATATATGGCAGCAGTAGCAACCGTAAGATTTAATATGATCCTTTCAGGAACGGCTATAGGTGCGCGTTCAATGATTGATACGAATGAAACACCGCGTAATATTCAAGAGATAGTGTTATATCTTCCTAGAGCGTTTCAAATTGCTGTTTTTTCCCCTTTTCCAAATCAATGGTTATCTCAACCATCTGCTATGAGATTAATTGCTGTTGCTGAAATGCTTGTTTTTTATATATGCATAGTGGGTATGTTTTTATTATTATGGTTCCAAAGCAGCTCTAAAATATGGATGGTAATATGTTTTTCATCAGTATTTTTACTTATTCTAGGGTTTACTATTGCAAATATGGGAACTCTTTTTAGGCTTCGCTATGCCTATTTACAAATCTTGATGATGTTGGGTCTTTTGGGGTGGGTTAATTATCTGGATAGACGAGGTATTTTAAATAATATATGTTTGTTTTTTAGGTTAAAGGCAGATGTATCTTCTGAGGAGGCTTTCTTTCATCACAAAGCTAGAGGTGTAAGGAAAAAAGCAGTAGGCTCTGGATTGTATGTCATGTGTCTAACTTTTATAGGTTTTTTGGGTTTTTTTTATCGTGATGTATTAATGGCTCAAGTTTTTGGTTTAACGTCTGAGTTGGATGATTTCTTTATTGCGTTATTGATTCCAATGACAGTAGTAACCATTGTTTGTATACCAATAGGCACCGCATTTACACCTGTTTTTATGAAAGAAAAAATAGGCAATACGAAAGAACAGCTACGTAACTTAATTTCTACCGTATCAGGTGGAATAACATTCGGTCTCTTTTTTATTTGTATTACTTTATATTTTTTGTGGCAATATTTTTTACCTTATTTTCCTTTTGAAATTGAAAATATAGGACGAGTAGAAAATTTGATTTTGTTTGCTTTGCCACTATTATTTTTTAGTGGTTCTGTCATTTTAGGTAATGCCATACTAAATGCTGAAGGCAAAGTGATTATTACAGGTGCAGCTCAACTAGTAGTACCTTTTGTGGTCATTATAGTGTTAATGTTTTGGGGGGATATTAGTGGTGTAAAGGCAGTCATGTTCAGTATGGTTATTGGGCAGCTAATAAACTTGGGTATTGTTCAGTTTTTTTTGATTAAGCTTGGGTATACTTTGAGACCTCAGGTTTTCTTTAAAGGAAAAGTTCCTTATTTTTCTTTCGCCTCTCAATATTTTCCTTTAGTTGCATCCGCTTTTTTTGTCAGTATGACAATCTTAATTAACACTTTACTTGCTATGGGGTTGCCCGAAGGGGGGGTTTCAACTTTTAATTTGGGAAATAAAGTTGTTTTGTTAATAACGGGCCTTATAGGAGCAGTAATATCAACAGTAATGTTGCCATATTTTTCATTACTCATTGAAAGAAATAACCTTTTTACTGCAAGAAAAGAATTGTCAGTATTTGTATTGTTCTTGACCTTTTTTTTCATCCCAATAGCTGTGATATTTTTTGTCTGGGCAATTCCGATTACTAATGTGATTTTTGCTAATAGCCATTTGACTTTTGAGGATATAGATCAAGTAGCAAAAGTGATGCAGTATGCGGTTATACAAGTTCCATTTTTTGCGTGCAACATTTTATTGTTAAGGTTTTCTGTCGCAATGAAACATGTTTATACCATAATGGTTATTGCCTTTTTAGGCCTAGTAGTGGATGTTATTGCTGTTTTAGTTTTGATGAGGTTTTTAGGCGTTGCTGGTGTTGCTTTGGGAGCATCAATATCTATTGTTATAACAACAATATTTTTAGTGGCTAGTTTGGTTTTTTATCGACATATTAGCTTAATGGATTTTGTTGTAATAATTGTTAATTGGCTATTATTTATTACATTTGTACTGAGCGTGTATTTTGATAGTAGCTCTGGGATGGTTATTACTGGGGGAGCTTATTTCATACTTTTGTATACATATAGTCAAACACGGTTGACTTATTCATCTGAAAAAATGGATCGTGTTTCTTTAAATATTTAAAGTTTGTTTAACAGTGGAAGGGTATATATTGAATAGTAATAGGTTAAAAGGAGTGGAAATTGTTATCGTGTCAACTGTGCCTTTTTTTTTGGTAAATCAGTTGGCAAGTCATATCTATAACTTAAAAGAAAAAGGGATGAAAATTACTTTAGTCACATCAGCTGGAGAGGAGTTGCAGCAATTTTATGGTGATAAATTAATTAATGTCAAAGTTGTTGAAATCCCAAGAAAAATACAACCTATCGCAGATATAAGCGCATTATTTATTCTCGTTAGGCTATTTTATAGTAAGAAATTTACTATCATGCATTCAACTACGCCAAAGGCGGGATTGCTGTGTGCAATAGCAGCTAAATTAACCGCTATACCTGTGAGACTGCATACGTTTACTGGTCAAGTCTGGGTGACTAAATCGGGGGTGATGAAATGGATGTTGCAATCGATGGATAAAATTATTATTAGTTTGAATACTCATTGTTATGTGGATAGTCCAAGTCAGTATCAGTTTTTAATAGACTCGGAAATTGCTAAAAAGGAACAAATTTCTTCTTATAGTAAAGGATCTCTTGCTGGCGTTGATTTGGAACGCTTTTCGTCCCAACGATTTAACGTAGACTTTAAAATAAAAACAAGGTCTTCTTTAAATGTTTCTGAAGGAACTTGTGTTTTAACATTTATTGGGCGGTTAACAAGAGATAAAGGTATTTATGAATTGTTGGCATCTTTTGAGTCGTTACAAAAAAAGAATCTAAATATTAAATTAATATTACTAGGGCCAATGGAAGATAGAGACAGTTATTTTTTAGCCGATAGAATAGAAAATCTAGAAAATGTAATTTGGATGGGAAACGTGTGTGCGCCTGAGAAATATTTATCAATAACGGATATTTTGTGTTTACCAAGCTACAGAGAAGGTTTTGGTACAGTTGTTATTGAAGCTTCGGCCATGGGGGTTCCAACAGTGGGAAGTAATATACCAGGGCTGATTGATGCTATTGATAATGGAGTGACAGGGATACTTGTGACCAAGAAGAATGAAAAAGAGTTTTCTCAGGCGTTGGAGGCATTGATTCTTGATCAAGAATTATTGACGGAAATGAAAATAGCTGCCCAAGAGTTTTGTGCTTTATATTTTGATTCCAAAAAGGTTAATGCTAGTGTTGAGAGGGAATATATTAAATGGTTAAATTTAGCTAAATGAATTCTAGAAATAAGGTATTGATAACAGGTGCTACGGGGTTTGTTGGTAGAGCATTAGTAACGGAATTATTAATTCAGCAGGCTAACATCGTTGTTGGTGTTCGTGAGTTTTCGACGAAATTGCCAAAAGAAGTAAAGCAACAAGTTGTAGGTGATCTGTTAGAAAATACTAATTGGCTTGATACGATACGGGATATTGATGTAATTGTTCATGCGGCTGCACGTGTTCATGTGATGAATGATAATGTTCTTGATCCTTTGGCTGAGTTTAGGATGGTAAATGTTGATGGAACAGTTAATTTAGCAAGACAAGCAATGAAGAGCGGTGTGAAACGTTTTGTTTTTATTAGCTCAATAAAGGTAAATGGAGAAATGACTAAGCCCGGCCAGCCATTTACTGCTAATGATAATATTAATGTAACTGATCCTTATGGCTTGTCTAAATATGAAGCAGAGCAAGCTTTATTGGCGTTGACTAAAGATAGTGAAATGGACATTGTTATTGTTCGCCCTCCTTTAATATATGGGCGTGATGTTAAGGCTAATTTTCAGGCTATGATAAGGTGGGTTGCAAAAGGTATTCCTTTACCGCTGGCTTTAGCTAATAATAAGCGATCTTTTATAGCTATAGATAATATGGTTGATTTTATTATCTGCTGTATTAATCATCCTAATGTAAAAAATGAAGTTTTCTTAGTTTCTGATGGTCAAGATATTTCTATTGCAGAGCTTCTACAAAAAATTGCACGTGCTTTAAATAAAAAATCAAGGTTATTCCCTGTTCCTATTTGTTTTATGACAATTTTAATGAAAGCTATTGGGAAAGGTGATGTATCAGATAGGTTGTTTGGTTACTTGCAGGTCGATAGCTCTAAGGCTGAGAAGGTATTGGGTTGGAAGCCTGTAATAACAATGGATGAACAATTAAGGAAAATGGTGGGGTAGTGTTAAATGAAAAGAGTGTCTGATTTATTATTGGTTTTATTTGTAATGGTTATTGCTTTTGTCCCTATTATAATTGTGATTATTTTAATTAAGTTAACGTCAAAAGGGCCTGTTATCTACTGGTCTGAGAGAGTAGGCCAGAATAATATTATTTTTCCAATGCCTAAGTTTCGAAGTATGCATGTGGGAACTCCCACTGTAGCAACACACCTATTACAGAATGCTCAAAGTGTATTAACACCTATTGGCGGTTTTTTACGTAAATCAAGTCTGGATGAGTTGCCTCAATTATGGTGTATATTGAATGGTTCTATGAGTTTTGTGGGACCACGCCCTGCTTTATTTAATCAAAAAGACTTAATTAACTTGCGAACAGAGCTGGGTGTTGATAAGGCTTTACCTGGTTTAACTGGGTGGGCACAGGTTAACGGAAGAGATGAGCTACCTCTATATAAAAAAATTGAATTAGATAAAGAATATGTACAAAACAGGTCGTTTCTGTTTGATATGTATATTTTATGGCTTACTCTCGGTAAAGTGGTTTGTCGAAATAATGTGTCACATTGATAACTCTATAAAGATAGAAAAATGAATAAAACTGCTAGTTGGTTCCTAAGGCTTCCAAGATCTGTTAAAGCAAGTATTTTGATAAGTACTGATGGGGTCTTTGTTATTTTATCATTGTGGGTGGCATTTTCATTGCGACTGGGGGAGTGGTTTTTACTTGAAAAAAATATGTGGTTTTTGTTTTTTATAACTCCTTTCTTGGCAATCCCTATTTTCCTAAAATTTGGACTTTATCGGGCTATTATTCGATATATTGGTGGGCGAGCACTATGGACTATTTTTCAAGCTATTTCAATCTATGCATTAGTTTTAACTTTTGTTATATTTTTAATTGGCTCTGAGATAGACCTTGTCCCAAGAACAGTGCCTTTTATCAATTGGTTGGTTCTTCTTTTATTGGTAGGGGGGAGTCGGTTTCTTGCTCGTTGGGCGTTATCGGATACTTATGCAAAACTTGGAGGGAAAGTATCACAAGAGCGATGTGCTAAATCTGTTGTTATTTATGGTGCGGGGCATGCGGGAGTACAGTTGGCATCGGCTTTAAATTTTGGACAGGACTTTAACCCTGTTGCATTTATTGATGATGATAAAGCCTTACAAAAGCAAAAGGTTAATGGCTTAAGGATTTACCCGATGAGCTCTTTAAGCTATTTAATGGAACGGCATGGTGTTTCAGAAGTTTTGTTGGCTATTCCCTCTGCAACGCGTGCGCGAAGAAGTGACATTATTAGATTGCTAGAACCTTATTCTGTACATGTAAGAACTATTCCAGGGATGACTGATATTGCGCAAGGTAAAGTTAAATTTGATGAGTTACAAGAAGTTGATATATCCGATTTACTAGGTAGAGATACGGTTGCACCAGATAAGGCTTTGTTTGATACCAATATTGCAGGAAAAGTGGTTATGGTGACCGGGGCTGGGGGGTCTATAGGTTCAGAGCTTTGTCGCCAAATAATTCAGTTAAAACCTGAAAAATTGATTCTTTTTGAATTAAATGAATTTGTGCTTTATTCAATTGATAAGGAATTGAATCACGCCTTGATGCAATCCAAAGGAAAATTGAATTTTGAAATTATTCCTATTTTAGGCTCTATTACCGATGAGGTCAGGCTGCATAAAGTATGTAGCGCTTTTAATGTACAAACTATTTATCATGCCGCGGCTTATAAACACGTGCCTCTTGTAGAGCAAAACCCTTGTGAGGCACTCAAAAATAATGTGCTTGGGACATTAAGTCTTGCTCAGGCTGCAATGAGTACAAATGTTGAAACTTTTGTGTTGATATCGACTGATAAAGCTGTCAGGCCAACGAACACTATGGGAGCGACAAAGCGGTTTGCTGAATTAATATTACAAGGGTTAAGTTTAGAAAAAAATCATAATACGCGATTCACTATGGTTCGGTTTGGTAATGTTCTGGGGTCATCAGGTTCTGTTATTCCTCTATTTAGAGAACAAATTGCAAGAGGTGGTCCTGTTACGGTGACTGATTCAAGAATTATTCGTTATTTTATGACTATACCAGAGGCTGCGCAATTAGTTATTCAGGCGGGTGCGATGGGATTGGGTGGTGATGTTTTTGTTTTAGATATGGGAGAGCCCGTTCGTATTGTAGATTTGGCTAAAAGAATGATTAAATTGAGTGGCTTGGAAGTGCTTGATGAAAATACACCTTATGGGGATATTGAAATTATTTATACGGGATTAAGGCCTGGAGAGAAATTATTTGAAGAGTTGTTAATTGGGGGGAATGTGTCGGATACGGCTCATCGTAGAATTATGAGAGCAGAGGAGGAGGTTGTTCCTTGGGTTGATTTAAAAGATAGCATAGATAAATTATCAAGTATGATTGAAAATGATGATTTTGAAGGAATAAGGTCTGTGCTGAAGGGATTGGTTGCTGGTTTTGTACCGCAATGTGAGGTGGGCGATTTGTTATCAAAAGCGAAGACGAAGTAAAGCTGCTTGAGGAGGATAGTTTCTTTCAGGCAAAAAAAACCTCTCAGAGCCGTAAGGGCAATGAGAGGTAATAAATGCAAGCAGAAAATATGAGGAGGTTCTGCTTGATATACAACACCAAGGAGGTAGTAAAACTTCCAAGTATGGCTATTAAACCAAAACCTGTTGACTGAGATAAATATCTAGTCAAAGCTATCTGAAAAAAGATTTCATAGAAGTTGCAGTAACTATACAAGTTAAAATAATTGTTTACAATACGTGTATTATTAAATATATTGTTTCTTAATTGTAAATAATGTTGAATGCTTGTAGAATTTACATAATGAATTAAGGCTTTAAGGGTGTGGAATGGATAAGTTGACAAGTATGAATGTATTTGTACGGGTGGCAAAAGCGGGAAGTTTTGCTGGTGCTGCAAGAGATTTAGGTATCTCTAGGGCAATGGCTACGAAACATATTATGCATTTAGAAAGTACGCTGGATACGCGTCTATTAAACCGTACCACACGAAGCTTAAGTTTAACCGAAGTAGGCGTTTCTTATTTGGAACGGTGTCAGCAAGTTTTGGTTGATGTGGTTGAAATGGAAACAGCGGTAACGCACTTACAAGCTGAACCTCGGGGTGTATTAAAAATCAGTGCGCCTCCTGTTATAGGTTCCACTCATATTGCACCTGCCTTAGCTGAGTTCTTAAAAGATAATGATGACTTAACGGTAGAAATTATTCTAAAAAGTAGTCATGTTGATTTAATTGACGAAGGGGTTGATATAGCCATCTTTTTAGGAAAATTACAAGATACCAGTTTAGTCGCAAGAAAACTGGCCAGTTCGGCGCTCGTTGTTTGTGGTGCACCTGAATATTTTGAGAAACATGGCATTCCTGAAGAACCTGAAGATTTGGCTGATCATAGTTGCTTAGTTAATTGGGCTATTCCTCCAAGAGATCGGTGGAAATTTAGAGGGATTTTGGGCGAAAGGGAAGTCAAGGTGACTGGGAGGATGCAGGCGAACGTTGCTGATCCCATTCGTGTGGCTGCAAATAATGGCTTAGGTATGGTCATGTTGCCTAAATATATTGTTGGACGAGATATTGAAAAAGGTAAATTAAAAGTGGTGTTGGAGCAATATGGTATCGCCCCCCTAGAGATTCATGCCGTTTATCCTCATCGGAAATATTTGTCTGCAAAGGTCAGGGATTTTTTAGATTTTTTGCAACAATGGATGCCTAATCGAGTGGGAATGGATTGAATAAAGCTGCAATCGAATTAAAATGGAATAGTATTTACGATAAGACTAGTGAGTCTTTGGCTGTTGATGTTTTGTTAGATAATCTTTTTCTATTGCCAGAAAAAGGTGTTGCTTTAGATTTGGCCTGTGGTTTGGGTGAAAATGCATTACTGTTAGCTGAAAAAGGGCTAGATACCCATGCTTGGGATATTTCATCGGTAGCTCTTGAAAAGCTGAAGCAAAAAGCGAAAAAAAAGTCCTTGGAAGTCAGGGTAAAACAGCTCTATATAGATGCAAATAAGCTACCAAAAAATACTTTTGATGTCATTGTTTTAGGTCATTTTCTTGACCGTTCTCTGTGTAATGCGATAATGGACAGTTTAAAACCAGATGGGCTACTTTTTTACCAGACTTATGTTATGGAAAAGATAAGTTCTAAGGGGCCTAATAATCCAGCATTTTTATTAGCTAGGAATGAGCTTCTAAACCTCTTTAGTCCTTTGAGTATATTGGTTTATAGAGAAAATAGTCGAGTTGGAAATTTAGATTATGGAGAGCGTAATGAAGCGTTTTTTATAGGCCAAAAAGTAAAAAAATAGATGATAGAGAATTTAGACCCAAAACAGTCTTGGGCATTAATACAGGAAAATACAACGGCAGTCATGGTCGATGTTCGGACATCCATTGAACATTCTTTTGTGGGCTGTCCACCAAATAGTATTCATATTGCTTGGAAAGAATTTCCTGGAATGCAATTAAATGAATCATTTGTTGCTCAAGTAGAAGAAAAAGTAATTGATAAAACTGTGCCTATATTACTTTTATGTAGAAGTGGGGTTCGCTCAGTTGCTGCGGCAAAAGCTCTGGAAGCTGCTGGATTTGAGAGGTTGATAAATATAGTCGAAGGCTTTGAAGGTGCTTTAGATGATGATAAGCATCGAGGAAATATTGATGGCTGGAGGTTTCATGGTCTGCCTTGGGTGCAAGGATAAAAATTTAAGTTAATAACGTTATAAACAAACCACAGGTTATAAATGTAGGGTGGACTTTAGTCCGCCATAAAGACAGTATTTGAAAGTTATTGCGGACTAAAGTCCGCTCTACAAATGACTACCTTGCATTTATTAAATTAACCCGTAGTAAGTTAATCGGAGAGCCTTCTAGGTTCTGGATAAAAATAAGCTATACGGAATTTTTAAGTTTTATCGCTAATAAAATGGCGACGGGAAAACTAAAGCTAGCGTATAAAAACAAACATAAACTAAACAGTAAAATATAAAGTGATAGAAAAATTAAGAAATATAGCAATTATTGCTCACGTTGATCATGGTAAAACAACTTTGGTTGATAAGTTATTAGAACAGTCAGGCACATTCTCGGAGCATGAGCAATTAGGTGAAAGAATGATGGATTCTAATGATCTTGAAAAAGAACGTGGAATTACCATTCTGGCAAAAAACACTGCTATTGACTGGAATGGCTATCACATTAATATTGTAGATACACCAGGACATGCTGACTTCGGGGGTGAGGTTGAACGTGTATTATCAATGGTGGATTCGGTTTTATTATTAGTTGATGCGGTTGATGGCCCTATGCCACAAACACGCTTTGTAACACAAAAAGCATTTGCATTAGGCTTAAAACCAATTGTTGTTATTAATAAAATTGACCGCCCTGGTTCGCGTCCTGACTGGGTTGTTGATCAAACATTTGATTTGTTTGATAACTTGGGTGCAACTGATGAACAACTAGATTTTCCTATCATTTATGCTTCAGCTATTAATGGTTATGCAGGATTGGAGGCCGATGTTTCAAGTGGCGATATGACACCTTTATTTGAAACAGTGGTAGAAAAAGTAGCATCGCCAGAAGTTGATGTTGATGCGCCTTTCCAAATGCAAGTAATCAGTCTTGATTACAACTCATATGTAGGGGTTATTGGGGTTGGGCGTATTCAGCGTGGATCAGTAAAGCGTAATATGCCGCTAACATTGATAGATGCTGAAGGAAAAACACGAAATGGTCGTATGTTAAAACTTTATGGTTTTAATGGCCTGGAAAGAGTTGAGATTGAACAAGCTCAAGCTGGGGATATTATTGCCTTCTGTGGTATTGAAAAATTACAAATATCAGAAACTTTATGTGACCCTGATAATGTAGAAGGATTGCCAGCTTTATCTATTGATGAGCCAACAGTAAGTATGACTTTTCAAGTCAACAACTCACCGTTTGCAGGTAAAGAAGGTAAATTTATTACTACCCGCCAAATTTTTGATCGTTTAGAAAAAGAATTGCAACATAACGTGGCTTTACGTGTTGATACAACGGATGATCCTGATAAATTTAGAGTATCGGGTCGTGGTGAATTGCATCTGTCAGTTTTGATTGAAAACATGCGAAGAGAAGGCTTTGAGATGGGGGTTTCTCGTCCTGAAGTTATTATCAAAGAAATTGACGGCGTAAAATCAGAGCCTTTTGAGTATGTAACTATTGAGGTTGAAGAGGAGCATCAAGGGACTATCATGGAAAAGTTAGGTGACCGTAAAGGTGACTTAAAAGATATGGTTCCAGATGGTAAAGGACGTATCCGTTTAGAGTATATTGTGCCTTCACGTGGATTGTTGGGTTTTCAAACAGAATTCTTAACTGCTACATCGGGTTCTGGTTTGTTTTATCACGTGTTTGATCATTACGGTCCTTTAAAAGAAGGTAGTGTTGGGGCGCGTGTTCGTGGTGTGCTTATTTCAATGTCTAAAGGTAAGGCTGTAGATTATTCTTTATATCCATTACAAGCGCGTGGTGAGTTGCTTGTGGTTAATGGTGATGAAATCTACGAAGGAATGTTAGTGGGTATCCATTCACGTACTAACGATTTGGTTGTTAATCCGACTAAACCTAAGCCTTTAACTAATGTACGGGCTTCAGGAACAGACGAGAGTTTAACGTGTGCTAAAATTCAGAAAATGACTTTAGAGCAAGCATTAGAGTTTATTAGTGATGATGAGTTGGTGGAAGTGACGCCTGAATCAATTCGCTTACGTAAAATTCTATTAACAGAAAATGAAAGAAAACGAGCTTCTAGAGCTTAGTTTTAATAGGTTTAAAGCCCCTAATATATATTTAGGGGTTTTATCGATCATTTGTTCCCCATTTTTTCCAACCTCCTGTTGATAAATCTATTAAATCCTAGCGCCTCTGGCTAATTATAGTAAAATAGCCTCAATTCAAATGCAATCAGGTTAGTAATGACTCAGCGCACTGCAATAGTCGAGCGAAATACGCTTGAAACACAAATTAAAATCGAAATAAATTTAGATGGCACTGGCAAAGCTAAATTTCTGACGGGTGTTCCTTTTTTAGATCATATGCTCGATCAAGTCGCTAGGCATGGGCTGATTGATATGGATATTGATGCAAAAGGTGATTTAGAAATTGATGCTCACCATACGGTGGAAGATATTGGTATTACTCTAGGGCAAGCCTTTGCTAAAGCTTTGGGAGATAAAAAAGGGCTTGTTCGTTATGGTCATTCTTATGTGCCTCTAGACGAAGCATTATCTCGTGTTGTCGTTGATTTTTCAGGTAGACCCGGGTTATTTTACGAGGTGGATTATCACCGAGGAATGATCGGTTCATTTGATGTTGATTTATTTCGTGAGTTTTTTCAAGGGTTTGTTAATCATGCAGGTGTTTCATTGCATATAGATAACCTTAAAGGTAGAAATGCACATCATATTGCTGAAACCGTTTTTAAAGCGCTAGGTAGGGCGATAAGAATGGCAATAACAGCTGATCCAAGAATGGCAGGTATTATGCCATCAACTAAAGGCTCGCTTTAATTTAGCCTTTTAACTTTTACTATTACCTTTTTTTAATATCTATGTCATCAGTAGCAGTTATTGATTACGGAATGGGAAACCTTCATTCCATTGAAAAGGCGTTGCAGCATGCAGCACCCGAAGTTGATGTTCAAATAGTGTCAGATGCAGCCGCTATTCAGCAAGCAGATCGAATTTTATTTCCTGGAGTTGGAGCAATACGAGATTGTATGCTTGCTCTAGATGACTCTGGTCTATCAGCTGTTATCAAAGATGTTGCAAAAACAAAACCTTTTTTAGGTATTTGTCTTGGTATGCAAGCTTTGTTAACAGATAGCGAAGAAAATGATCAAACAGCTTGTTTGGATGTATTTCAAGGCCATGTTGAGCATTTCCCTAAAGATTTACTTGATGATAAAGGTGAGCGCTTAAAAATTCCTCATATGGGGTGGAATCAAGTTAAGCAAAAGCCGCATCCTTTATGGGAAGGTATTCCACAAAATAGCCGCTTTTATTTTGTACATAGCTATTTTGTTAAGCCAAATAATGAGAATGATACTATTGCTTCGACTGATTATCCTCAAAGTTTTACCAGTGCGTTAGCAAAGGATAATATTTTTGCGGTACAGTTTCACCCAGAAAAGAGTCAGACTGTAGGCTTACAATTGTTGAAGAACTTTTTATCTTGGGATGGAAAGGTATAAAGAATAATTAACACAAATTCCTGAGATATAGGGGGCAATGGGGCGCTGGCTTTAGCCTACTTTAATCCCCGAAAACAGCAGGCTAAAGCCAGCGCCCCAAATAACCTAAAAGCTCTTCCTTTGTGTCTTAGTGGCTTTGTGTGAAAATAAAAATACAGTTCTGGGCATAAGCCATGAACTAAACTGATTTAACTATCGAGAAATAGAAAATGTTGCTAATACCTGCAATTGATTTAAAAGAAGGGAAATGTGTTCGTTTACGCCAAGGGCGCATGGAAGATAATACTGTGTTTTCAGATGACCCTGTTGCGGTTGCTGGAAAATGGGTGGAACAAGGCGCAAGGCGTATTCATTTAGTTGATTTGGATGGCGCTTTTGCGGGTAAACCTAAAAATGCAGGAATTATTAAAGCTATTGTAGAAGCTTATCCTGACGTTCCTGTGCAAATTGGTGGTGGTATTCGTGATGAAGAAACGATTCAGGGCTATTTAGATGCGGGTGTGCAATATGTCATCATTGGGTCAAAAGCAGTGAGTGATCCTGACTTTGTACGTGAAATGGCGCAGAAATTTGAAGGTCATGTGATTGTCGGCTTAGATGCAAAAGACGGTATGGTTGCGATTGATGGCTGGGCAACCGTTTCAGATAAGAATGCAACAGAACTCGCTAAAGAATTTGAAGCAAATGGTGTTGTTGCTATTATTTATACCGATATTGCTAGAGATGGCATGATGAAAGGTGTCAATGTTGAAGCAACCGCTAAATTGGCGCGAGCAATCAGTATCCCTGTCATCGCATCAGGTGGTATCACAAATATGGATGATATCCATGGCTTAGGTAAAGTGGCTGCTGATGGCATTATGGGTGCAATTACTGGGCGAGCTATTTACGAAGGTACGCTTGATTTTGTTGAAGCTGAAAAAATCTCACAAACATACGAATAAATTATGGGCTTAGCTAAACGAATAATTCCTTGTCTGGATGTTGATAATGGCCGAGTGGTAAAAGGCGTAAAATTTGTTGATATTCGCGATGCAGGTGATCCTGTTGAAGTGGCTAGGCGCTATGATCGAGAAGGTGCTGATGAAATCACTTTTTTAGATATTACCGCAACCAGTGATAATAGAGATACTATCGTCCATGTGGTTGAGCAAGTGGCGAGTGAGGTCTTTATTCCATTGACTGTTGGCGGCGGGATTAGAGAGCTTGATGATATTCGTCGTATGTTACATGCGGGGGCAGATAAAGTCGGTATTAATAGTGCTGCAGTATTTAGACCTGAGTTCGTTAGAGAGGCGGCTGAAAAATTTGGATCGCAATGTATTGTTGTTGCTATTGATGCAAAGAAAGTTAGCGCGAAAAATGAACCTAATCGATGGGAAATTTTTACCCATGGTGGCCGTAAACCAACAGGAATTGATGCGGTTGAATGGGCTATCAAAATGGTTGATTTTGGCGCAGGAGAAATCTTGCTAACCAGTATGGATCGAGATGGTACACGTATAGGCTTCGATTTAGAATTAACAAGAGCTATAAGTGAGGCTGTTATTGTGCCTGTTATTGCGTCAGGTGGGGTGGGTAATTTAGATCATCTGGCTGATGGTGTTATCGAAGGTAAAGCCGATGCAGTTTTGGCTGCCAGCATTTTTCATTTTGCAGAATATACCATTGAAGAAGCTAAATTAAAAATGCAGTCGCGTGGAATTGAGGTGCGATTGTAATGTCAGAAGCTTGGTTAGATGACGCTTGGTTGGATGAAATCAAGTGGACAGAAGAAGGCTTGGTCCCTGTTATTGCACAAATGGCAGATTCAAATCGTGTTGTAATGTTTGCTTGGATGAATCGAGAGTCTTTAAAACTAACGGTTGAAAATGGTTATGCTGTGTACTGGTCTCGCTCTCGTCAGAGATTATGGCGCAAAGGTGAAGAGTCAGGTAATCAGCAAAAAGTAATTGATATTCAAATAGATTGTGATGAAGATGTTATTTTGCTTAAAATTGAACAACAAGGTGGAATTGCTTGTCATACTGGACGAGAAAGTTGTTTTTACCGAAGTTTGGTTGATGGGCAGTGGCAGACAAAAGAAGCTGTTTTAAAAGATCCAAAACAAATGTACAAATAGCTTATAAAAGTCTTCTATTAATTTTGATTGTCAGATATTAATTAATGCAGACTCCTATAAATGTCGGATTGCGTTATCGCTTATCCAACCTAGGAAATATTAGAGATAAAAAATGAGTGATGTTTTACAGCAATTAGCTGATATATTAGAGCAACGTAAACAAGAGCCAGCAGATAAGTCTTATGTTGCTAGTCTATATGCAAAAGGCTTAGACCATATCCTTAAAAAAGTAGGTGAAGAAGCTACTGAGACAGTGATTGCCGCTAAAGGTGGTGATAAAGAACAGATTGTTTATGAAACGGCTGATTTATGGTTTCATTCAATGGTGATGTTGGCCGACCAAGGTTTAGGGCCTGAGGATGTGTTAAAAGAATTGCAGCGCCGTTTTGGATTGTCTGGATTGGAAGAAAAAGCACAGCGCAGTAAATAGTTTGTAATAAAGTGTTTTCAGCGTATTTAAATTGTAAAAAGCCCTTGCTCTAGAGCCTTCTCTTGATGGAGAGGGTTGGGTGAGGAGAGATTAAAAAAATTTTTTTCTTTGTTTTTTTTGCTCTAAAAAAAATAAAAAAGAGAGTTGATTGAGATACTCCTTACTTAGCCCCTCCCCAGCATGAAATGGGCTTAATAGCTAAGGTTTTTATTTTAAATGTCATGCTGGTAGTTACGTAATAAAATTAGAATTGGAGTAAAAAATGGGCATTAGTGTAACTCAGTTATTAATTATCTTGGCAATAGTCGTCGTATTATTTGGAACTAAGCGCTTACGAAATTTAGGGGGTGATTTAGGGGGCGCGATTAAAGGTTTTAAGTCAGCTGTAAAAGAGGGCAGTGAAGACAAAAAAATTACTGAGGAAGAGGGTAATACTATCGATAGTGAAGTAAATTCTAAGCAACAAGAAAACAAAAAAGGCTAGTATGTTTGATGTTGGTTTTTGGGAGCTTTGTCTTATTGGTTTGGTCAGTTTATTGGTTATTGGGCCAAAAAAACTACCTGCCGCCGCAAGGGTTGCAGGTTTTTGGGTGGGAAAAACCCGAAATATAGTGGCTTCGGTAAAAGCTGAAATTAAAGAAGAGTTGCAAGCTGAAGAAATGCGCCAAATATTTAAAGAGCAATCGGGCGTAGAAGAATTTAAAAATATACTTGAAGAAGGCTCTAATACAGTTAATGAAGTGACTTCATCAATCAAATCATTATCTGAAGACGTAAAAAAAACTGATGAGCGAAAATGATCAAGCTGTTGATGAACAGCCCTTTGTTAGCCACTTAGTTGAATTAAGTGGTCGTTTAAAACGTGTTGTTGCATTTGTTCTGGTCGTCTTTTTATGTGCGGCTCCTTTTGCAAATGAGATTTATACTTTTTTATCTGGCCCGTTACTTCAGCATATGCCAGAAAATAGCACTATGATTGCAACGGATGTTGCTTCCCCTTTTTTAACGCCCTTTAAATTAGCATTGGTAGCCTCTATTTTTGTTTCTGTGCCCGTTGTTCTGTATCACTTTTGGGCTTTTGTTGCGCCTGGCTTATATAGCCATGAAAAACGAATGGTTTTGCCTTTAATAGTGGCCAGTACAGGATTATTTTATATGGGGGTTTCCTTTGCTTATTTTGTGGTATTTCCCCTGGTTTTTGGTTTTTTAACCGCCGCAGCGCCCGAGGGTGTGGCGGTTATGACCGATATAGCAAAATATTTGGATTTTGTACTCACTTTATTTTTTGCTTTTGGCTTATCGTTTGAAGTACCTATTATTACGATTGTTCTTGTTTGGACGGGATTGGCGACACCAGCAAGTTTGTCTGAAAAAAGGCCTTATGTGATTGTGGGAGCTTTTATTATTGGTATGTTTTTAACGCCACCTGATGCCATTTCACAGACTCTATTAGCGGTACCCATTTGGCTGTTGTTTGAATCGGGATTGTTGTTTTCGCGCTTATTTGTGCGAAAAGAAGAAGATCAGATCAATGAGTAAAAACGTATTAATTACAGGTGCGGCAAGGCGGATAGGTGCTGCATGCGCTCGAAGGTTGCACCAGCAGGGCTATAATGTTTTTTTGCACTATAGATCATCTGAGCAGGATGCGCTTCAGTTGTCTCAGGAATTAAATAATATAAGAACTGATTCTGTCAAAATTGTACAGGCTGATTTATTAAAATTTGAGCAGTTATCTTCATTGGTCGAAGAGGTTAAAGCTGCTTGGGGATCGCTTGATGTCTTAATTAACAATGCGTCAGAGTTTTATCCGCAACAATTTGAAGGTGTTACAGAGCAAGAATGGGATGATTTGTTAGGTAGTAATTTAAAGGCTCCCTTTTTTTTAGCACAAAAATGTTCTGGGTTATTAGCAGAAAATCAAGGCTGTATTGTTAATATTGTTGATATTCATGCCGAGCGAGGGTTAAAAGGTTTTCCTGTTTATAGCATTGCAAAGGCCGGTTTGGCAGCAATGACCAAGGTTCTAGCTAAAGAGTTGGGGCCAGAAATACGCGTAAATGCAGTATCACCAGGTGCGGTATTGTGGCCAGAGGCTGAGATGTCTGAGCAGGAAAAGACTGAAATATTACAGAGGGTTGCACTGAAAAGAACAGGTGAGCCTGACGATATTGCTAAAGCCGTTGTGTTTTTGGTAAAAGATGCGCCTTATATGACAGGACAAATCCTCTCTATAGATGGTGGGCGCACTTTATTCTGTTAGTTCCAATAGTGTTTAAACCAGCTTTGTTTGCTTTAAATTATTTTTATCGAATTCATTCCATAATTGAGCATAACTTTTTTTACTGATAGGGTGTAATAAGTCAGGTGCTATTTCAGCTAGCGGTTCGAGTACAAAGGCATAGCGTTCAATTTCATCTCTTGGTATTTGTAGCCGCCCATCGCTAATAATTAAGTCGCCATAGAGAATGAGGTCTAAATCTAAAGTTCTTGCGGCATATTTTCTACTGTCTCTTGTCCTGCCATGCTCAAGTTCTATTTTTCTCAGTAATTTTGCAACAACCTTAGCTTCAAGGTCAGAGTTAAACTGAACAATTAAATTAAGGAACTCATCGCCTTCAAAACCTACAGCTTCTGTTTCATATAGGCTAGAAAGGATTATTGCACCAAATTCTTTTTCTAGTGCAGTAATGCTTGAAGGGATATGAATCTCTTTATCAATATTGCTACCTATGCTAATAAATCCAATGGGCATGAGTTATTTTTCACCTCGTTCGATAATAATACCAACATCTTTGGCGCGGCTAATAGCGCCTCTTTTGTTTAGTTTGATTTTTACCCAAGGGGTATTAAATTCAGTGAGGAGTATATTGGCAATTTCTTCAATCAATTTTTCAACGAGAAAAAATTCACTCTGTTCAACAAAAGAGACAACACGTTCAGAAACAGCTTTATAGTCGAGTGTATATTGAATATCATCTGTTTTAGCAGCTTCGGTTACATCGAAAGCCATTTCAATATCAAGTACAAGCGTTTGTTTTGTTTCTCTTTCCCAATCGTAAATACCAATAATTGTTGTTGCTTCAAGCCCGCCTAAAAAAATGATGTCCATTTGGGTTTCCAGTTAAAATAGATTGTTAAAATGTATTATACTTTCAGCTTGTCATCGATTGCTATCTGTAAAATAGCTTGCTTTCAGTCGCAATTATAAATATGCAAAGTATAATATCAGTGAAAGATCCTTATTGTACAAGATTTGATAAAGAGGGAAATGAATGATTGAGTGGTTATTAGTGCCAGCGGCTTATTTAATGGGGTCAGTATCAAGCGCAATTATTGTATGTCAACTAATGGGGTTAGATGATCCGCGAGAGCATGGGTCAGGAAATCCTGGGGCTACAAATGTTATGCGGATTGGTGGTAAAAAGGCTGCGGGAATAACGTTACTTGGAGATGCTTTAAAGGGGCTGATTCCAGCCTTAATAGCAAAAACGTTAGGTGTGGAGTCGGTCATATTGGCAAGTGTTGTGTTTGCTGCGTTTTTAGGCCACTTATATCCCATTTTTTTTGGGTTTAAAGGCGGAAAGGGTGTTGCAACGACTTTTGGTCTGACTGTAGGTGTTACCTGGGTGCTGGGGCTTGTTGTCTCTGGTACTTGGTTTATTGTTTATAAAATAAGTAAGATTTCATCTTTATCTGCACTTGTTGCGGCTGTTTTAACACCGTTATATGTTTGGTTTATTATTGAAGACACTGCTTTGGTCGCTGTTTTTATATTGATTTCAGTTGTGTTGCTGTGGCGGCATAAAAGTAATATTCAGCGATTGATGGCTGGTGAAGAAAAGTAAACGTTAATTTATGGTATCAATAAACTAGGAGCAAAAGCCCCTATATTCGGCGCGCTGTCGCAGAGTAAACTTATGTGTATCATAATGGAGCTGTGGAAGGAAAAAGGCCGATTAGCCACTCCCTGTCTAGGAGAGTGGTTTGCATGGTATTGGCGTTGAGTCAATGACGATGTCAAACAATCAAAAAAGCAACGATTAAAAACTATCCACTCAGATTGTGTTGGAGTTGATATTGGCAGATAACCCTTCGAAACCCAGCAAAGCATTACAAAACCCATACCGTTCAAAACATCAGCAAATGGCAAGTGCATCAGGAGTTTTATGGCGTGATGTTCCCCCTTGCTACAGATTCTATTCTCGGGCAGCCTCCTAGAGATATCTAAAGAGTGATGAGGAAAATCACCTTGTTTTCTACAAAATTTTCTTTTTTGAAAAAAATAAAATTGCACTTATTCATTTAATTTAGGTACTATGACAGATAATTATTGATTAAATAAAGAGAATAATGATGAAGAAATATCTTATCTTTGCGATAGTTCTAGTGAGTCTTTCAGGCTGTGGTAGTAAAACTTTACTTGAGCTGGATTCTACTGAGCAACAAACTAGTGTTTTTCTTAACGATGAGTTTCTTGGTAAAACACCTTTTCCAAGACGTAAAGTAAAAGATAGACAAAGAGTAAATACATTAAAATTTGTAAAAGAAGGTTTTGGTACTGTTGAAACAACATACAGTAGTAAGCAAAAACGAGTGAACTATACAGCAGGACTCATACCTCTAATTCATGTTGAAGATATTATTCTTAATTCTTCCCCTACAGGTACAAGTGTTTATCTTGGTGATGAATATTTGGGAACAACTCCTCTTGAAGCGGGAATTGATGATTTAATACAAAAATCACATACATTAAAGTTTAAAAAAACAGGGTATGATCCTCAGCTTATTCGACTTAAATATAAAGGGTTAACTTATAAAGATGATAATTACGTTGATCAATTGAACGTTGATTTAAATGTAACATATTCTTTAGAAGAAAAACGAAGCTCGAAAATGATGGGTGGTGGAATTAATTTTCAAGTGGGTGGTGGTGGGGTAGATGCTGCTGCTGAACGTGCTGATCGCGCTGCTGCTGAACGTGCAGAAAGAGCAGAAAGAGCAGAAAGAGCAGAAAGAGCAGAAAGAAATAACCACTAATATACGAGTCAAATTAAAATAATAAAAATTAAACAATTTTCTCCAGGGTCTTTTGGAGTCGTTTAATTGTACTCGCTCAACCCGATCTGACAATCCAGATTGTATAGGATTGTCAGGTTTCTCGACTATCGCTTACTCGCTCAAATGAGTGACTAATTAGAGCTCTATTGATTTTCAGGATAATGCTGAACGCATTTCTTTACTTGATATTTAAATAATCTCTAGTCATGTATAAGGCAGCAATAGATCTAGCTTCTGTACATTTTCCTGTTGCTAACAAATTTTGAATATTATCCAGCCTCCAAGGAATAACCTCTAGCTCTTCAGGTTCGTCTCCGATTAGCTTTTCCTCAAATAAATCTTGGGCAATAACGATATCAATCATATGCTCCAGGTAGGAAGGTGCGATGGATAAGGAAGTTAAATGATGCAGTTGCTTTGCCCCATAACCTACTTCTTCCTTTAGCTCTCTATTGGCGGCATTTAATATACTTTCACCGTCATCAATTTTACCTTTGGGTAAGCCCAGTTCATAGCGATCAACACCTGCTGAATATTCTTTGATTAAAAGAACGGTATCATTATCAAGCATGGGAATGATTAAGACTGCACCATTAGATTTACTTCGAGTTAGACGTTCATATTGTCTTTGCTGACCATTACTAAACTTGATATCCATTGATTCAATACAAAAAAGACGCGTTTCAGCAATTACTTTTTTATTTAAAACTTCTGGTTTTTTTTCCATTTTGATACGACCTGAATGCGCATTAAGTATTAATTTTTCCAAAAGTTCTGGCAGTCTATTTCACCCTCATCCCAACCTTCTCCTTTGAGGGAGAAGGAGCTACATGCGAAAACTTTTGGAACAATTAATACCTGAGTATATTTAATTTAACAGAAATATTGATTCTTTAAAATACTGACTGATTTTTGAAAATTTTTTAAAGCGTAAGTACTTATAAGTCCATCATTAGACTATAGCTCAACCAGCTAAATTGATCTATTTGGATTTTACCTTTTCCCAAACAGGTAAAATTAAGCTTGCACACTGACTCCCAAACTCTGGGGTTAATAAATCGGATAAATCTTCTACACTTTGGTAAAGCAATTGTATGGTGCGGTCATAACTGATATCTTTTTCTAGTTGTTCTTTAGCCGTATCAATAGCCGGTGTTTTTGCGCGTTTACTGCTATTTAGTTTTAACGCTTGTTTTACATAAGCGAAGCTTGCCTCGGTAAAAAATACATCAGGTTGTCGCTGACCTTGAATAAAAATTGAAATTAATTGATCTAAAGTAGTTTCTTGTTTTCCAGCTGAAAAAACGATATTTTCATCCATGCTCAGTAAACAGGTGTCTTGAGGATATATTTGGTTAATAAGCAGGTGATGAAGCCATGCCTGAATAAAATCCTTGCCTTTTAATTTGGCATAGCGATAAATTAAACTACCATTTTCATATAAATGAGTTAAATTTCCGACTAAGCGATAGCCTGAAACAGTCATATCAATGGCTTGGTCTGGTATTTTTGCCCCCATATTTTGCTGATCAATTAAATCAGTAAAGCCTGAAATTAATAGGTGCTGTTCGTTATATTGAAGCGTGCCTGCCGTACCCGATAGCCACACACCTTGTGCCTGCAATTTATCCAGTGGAAAAGAGATGTTATCGAGCGCATGATCGATCCATTGTTGATTAATAGCATAAGCGTCTAAAGTGTTTATTATAAATGGCTCTCGTTCCTCAATATCTGCTTCTGTATTTTTTAAACGAATATCAAGTTGCTGTTTTAAAAAATAGTGTTGAGGTTGTCTGAAGAATGAAAATAGATCATTAATATCTATCACTTCGGGTATTTTTGATTCTAATGTGCCATGCCACCATTTTTTAGGTTCAGTTTTCTCTGCAGAAAGAGCTAGCATGGTTTCATAATCAGTCTGAGAAAAGCTAAAGTGATCGGTATTTTCACTAAAGTAACGACGGCTAAAAGGTTGTAAAGGGTGACGAGTGATAACATTCTGCATTTGATAGCTATTTTCCAAGACCTCTAATAATTCACTGATGATGACAGAAGGCGGTATCTCATTATTACGATGAATAGATTGGCCAATATAAGTGATAATTAATTGCTGACGCGTAGATAACAATATTTCTAAAAATTGATAACGGTCATCTGCTCTACGCGAACGGTCACCTTGTCTAAAGTTTTGACCGACTAAATCAAAGGTTGGGTGGCGATCTACTTTAGGGAATTCACTCTCATTTAGACCTAGTAATGCAATTACTTTAAAAGGGATAGAACGCATAGGTAACATGGAGCAAAAAGTGAGTTGCCCACGTAAAAAGCCATTAGATGATTTTTGTTCTGAAACTCGGCTTTCCAGCCAAGCCACAATCACATCAATTGAAATATCTTCGGTATGAACGGTAGAAAAACTATCACTTAATTCTTCCAATAACTCATTAAGCTGTTGGCGTTCCAGTTGTTGCTCTGATGTTTTGTTTGATAGTAGTTGGTCTGCAAAAAAATAAAGTCGCTCACCCCATAAAGCTAAAGGTTTTGCTTTGGCTAATTCTTTGCTAGCCTTAAAGAGTAATTGAATAAAGTCATTAAAACCGCCGAGAATTAATGCGGAGGAACCTTCTATTTCACGATAAGGTAAAATATTATCAACAAAACTTTCTTCACTACCTACTGCATAGCCCATTACAAGACGATCTAAAGTTGCTTGCCAAGTATTTTCAATTAACTCAGGTAAACCTAATTCTTTTTTATGGCTGGCCGACTTGCCCCAGCGAACATGAGTCTCAGCAACCCAGTGTTTAATTAAATCTAAATCCGTTTCGGATAAATCAAAATGACTATAAACTGAGGGATGTTCCAATAAGTCCATCACGGATTGCCAGCCAAAACGCCCTTGGCTTAGTTTTAAAAAACGAATAAAGGCATCTAATAAGGAATTACTAAGGCGTAAGCTTTTATCAGCAATGGCGTGTTGAATGTCGCTAAATACGGCCGATATAAAAGGAGCATACTTTTGTATATCAGGAGCCATGACCACAATGTCGCGTAATTCTAATGCGTTGTCTTGTTCTAGTGCGAGTAATAGCTGGTTTTTTAATACTTCAACTTCCCGCATTCTGGAATGGCAGGCATGAATGCCAATGGAATGATCTTTTGTTAAGCTTTGTGGGGATAATTGGTTGTTTAAAATATCATCCTGTAATTGCTGTAAATTATTATGAATTTCAATTGGCTGGAAGCTTTCTGGCTCAAATGTAAAGTTCGCTTGTTCTAATAGCATTTGCTGAAACTCTCTCCCTTGTTGGCCTAAAGTGGAGAGTAGGGGGTGGTCCTCTGACGATGGTTCTGTTATTTGTCTTTTATTGCTTATATCAGCCCAATAGACTTGAGCGGGATTGAGTAGAAAGAAATGTACATCACAATGTAATGATAAACCTTGTAGAAAATCTAAAAACAAAGGTGGCATGGTGTTTAAACCAAAGATAAAGATTCTTTCAGGAAGTCGGCTTGATAGGTTTTTTGTACTGTTAAAACGGTTGATAACATCCTGCCATAATGAACCACGATGATTATCACCTAATTCTTCAGTGACTTTTTGCCATAAAGTACTTTGCCAGAACTCATTATCAGATTGATAAAGTTGTTTGTTTTGTTGCCATAGTGCCAACATATCAGGGCGCATCATTTGGTATTGGTCAAATAGTTGAGATAGTTGTTGAGCCAATTGGAAGCGTTTTAAGTCTTGATTTTCGCCTTGAATATAATGGTGTAGTACGCTAAATTTTTTGTCATCCAGGTTTCGTAGTTGTTGCTCAAATCGCCACAGCATTAGTTCTCGATCAAAAGCTTCATCATTTAATTGGTGGTCGACTTTTTTGGCGATAGAGCTAAAAAATTTACCAGGAAATAAAAACTCGTAATTTCCCCACACTCCAAATTGATCAGCTAATTGCTGAGATAACCAGCGTTCCATGCCTTGGCTTTGAATAAGAAACACTTCTTTATCTAAAGGGTTTGATAAAGCCGCATTTTCAATCACGGTAGTTAAATGAATTAACAGGTTTTCTGTTTTATTGGAGCTGTGTAAGATGAACATTAACTAATCTGTTTTAGTTTGTTTTAGTTGTATGATAGAGGAAAAATACGCATAGGGGTGAAAAATGGGCTGTTGTGATGATCCAACTGAACCAGTTAAGGTTAATCGTACCGATGTGGCGCGAGTTCAGGAACAATATGGTAATTTAGTACGTGATCTTTTTACCAGTGACCCTGAAAAAGTCATGTTAAAGCAATTAAATGAAGCGAATACTTATTTAAGGGAGTTGGCGGCATTAAATGCACATTATGATTCGGTCAAAAAACAGGCCATTCAGTTATTAGAAAAACAAAGCCTGACAATATTGCAGCAGATTGTGGATAAACAGTCAGAATCTGAAATTGGCCAATGTGCAGCACAGCGAATAGAATATTTAAAAGCTGATCATGGTATTTTTACAAAAATATTCAGCTAAAATGAATATATGATGTAACTTTGATCAAGCGAAGAAGAATTAAGGTTTTTCTTGGTAATACTCTTGATTTCACTCTGCTACATTAAATTAGTTATGACTATGAATTTACTTCAGGTTAGCCAGTGGGTTTTTTAACTACTAGGAAGTGAGGCTTTAGCCTCGCCCTGCTAATGCGAGGCTAAAGCCTCACTTCCAAACCAAGCTGTGTTTTGTTAATAAACATGTTAGTTTATTTAGCCTCTACTTGCTGTTCTTCAATAGTATTAGAAGACATTTGCTGATTGATGTAGCTTCCGCCCACAATAAAGCTAAATATCAATAAATAAATCATAGAAGCAATATATTTAACTTTCTTTGCCGCAGGGTCTGAAGAATTATGAGTCATTTTATTTAGGAATAATTGCGTTGTATCAACAGTTTTTTAATTTTAACACAGCCCCGTTTTCTATTGCGCCAGATCCTCACTTTATTTATATGAGTGAGCATCACCAAGAAGGCTTAGCGCATTTATTGTACGGTATTAATCAAGGTGGAGGCTTTGTTGCCTTAACAGGGGAAGTGGGTACGGGTAAAACAACGCTCTGTCATTGCTTGTTACAACAATTGCCTGACAATATTGAGATTGCGTTGGTTTTAAATCCAAAGGTCAGTTCAATTGAATTACTGGCAACCGTGTGTGATGAGTTGCACATTGATTATAATAAAGAAAAACAAACGCTTAAGGGTTTGGTTGATAATCTAAATAAACACTTGCTGGCAACGCATGCCAAAGGAAAACGAACCGTTTTGGTGATTGATGAGGCACAAAACCTGAGTTTAAATGTATTAGAACAAGTGCGCTTATTAACCAATCTTGAAACCAGTACTACTAAATTATTGCAGATTATTCTTTTAGGTCAGCCTGAATTAAAAATATTATTAGAAAAGCCTGCTTTAAGACAGTTAAATCAGCGAATTACTGCGCGTTATCATTTAACATCATTATCTTATTCAGACACTGTCCAGTATATAAAGCATAGATTAAAACTTAGTGGTGGAAACCCCCATATTTTTCAGCAACGGGCGATAAAAAAAATTTATGCACTTTCAAAAGGTATTCCACGACTGATTAATATTATCTGTGATCGAGCCTTGTTAGGTGCTTATGCTAATAATACTGAATTTGTTAGCGTAAAAACAATTAACAAAGCAGCAAAAGAGGTTTTTAATAGAGAAAATCTATCAACAAAAACAGTTTTTCAAATAGTGATTTTTAGTGTTTGTTTGTTTGCTATGTTGATAGGAGGGCGTTATCTGTTTAAACCTAAACAAGAAAAACCTCAGCATATTATTTTAACGGGATCCTTTTATGCACCGACTATAGAAAAAAGTTCTACTGATAGAAAACTTGCCATTGATGAACCTGTAAAAAGCACTTTCAATTCTGTTATAAAACAGCGAGGTTTTTCTTTCGGTTATGGGGTTCAGCAATTAGCGAAAATCTGGGGTAAAGAAATACAGCAAGATAGTGACTGTAAAGAAGTTAAGGCACAAGGCTTATCTTGTTTGTTTGATAAGGCCAGTTGGAGTGAGTTAATCTTATTAAATCGCCCTGTCATTATGGAATTTGATCTTAATCATTCAGAAAAAAGGTATGCTTTATTAACAGGGGTAACGCAAGGCCACCCTGTCTTTTTATTTGATAAGGAAATAAGCTTACCTTTAGAAGACGTTTTAAGACAATGGAATGGTTATTATTTAATGTTATGGCAACCGCCAATAAAATCAGTGACAGAATTGTCTCCAAATACAAACTCGTCAGCTGTTTTATGGCTTAGAAAGCATTTAGGACTTAATAGCAAAGGAACTGTATTTGATCAGTCGTTAAAATTAACTGTTATGGGGTTTCAAAGAAGTAAACATTTAATACCTGATGGAATTGTAGGTCCTCGAACATTTATTCATTTGCTCAATACAGACCCGTTAAACCCTTCCCCAAAACTTAAAGGGGATCAATAATGTCTTATATTTTAAATGCACTTAGAAAATCAGAGCAGGAAAGACAAGAGAGCCAAATTGAAACACTGGAAAATAGAATTCAGCATAATCAAAATAGCAAGCCAATAAAAACCTCAGTCTGGCTAATAAGCCTAGTGCTAGTGAATGTGTTTTTTTTGCTTTATTTTTTGTGGAGTTTTACAAAAAATGAAACAGAAGACAATATAAAAAATAAGGTTGTTCTAGTACAAAAAGAGCTTAAAAAGGCTGTGTCAGAACAGAAACAGAAAAAGGAAATAAAAGAAAAGCTGGCTGATAAACCAAGCACTGTGCATTTAGCCGCGAAGCAACAGTTTTCTATTGCTGAACAGATAGAAAAAAGTAAAATACTTTCTCATGTTGTTATTAAGGAAATAAAGCCTGCTAAAGCTAAAATAGCCATCCCGAAAAGAATTCCAATTGCAGTGTTGAAAACCCCTGTGAAAAAACAAAAACAAAGCATTTCTGTTTCTGAAATTGTCATTCAGCCAATTGAGTTAGAAAAACAAACCAATGACTTTCCATTTCTATCAGAGCTGGATTACGACTTCCGTAGAAAAGTTCCTGATATGGATATTAATGTGTATGTTTATGCAGAAAAACAGCAAGACCGGTTTATTATGGTAAATATGAAAAAATATTTAACTGGTCAAGTCATGGAGTCTGGTATCACGCTTAAAGAAATTCGTATCGATAGTCTGCTTGTTGAATACCGTCATCGTATATTTCAAATTAAACGGAAATAATTATGCCGCCATGGCTAATTCATGTTCATCAAGGGATGGTTCGGTATTATTGATTGAGTTATCAATCATGGGATCTTCCATGACTAATAAAGCAATAATATCATTAGGAAGCATTGTTTCAACCCCCATGTCTTCATTATCATATTTATTCATTTTATATTTCCAGTCTTTTTAATAGAAACCTATTGTCTGAAATAAATATGACAATATTATGAAAATAACCTTATTTAAATAAAGATTAAACAAATTTGACTGTTTGCCGTTAAAAAATATGGCATATCACCTATACTTGATTTTAATTCAGACATATCCTCTTTTGGAGAACATAATGCTCACAGCACCTGCAACCGCGTTAATGAATCAATTAAGCTGCTCAAAAAAAATGCTATTAATATCAATGGCATTTATTACACCATTAGTTTTTACAACGTATTTTCTGGTGAACGAGCAAATGGTCTCCGTAAAATTTGCTAAAAGTGAGCTGACAGGTGTTGAATATATTGTCCCTGTACGGCAGCTGGTTCAACATTTTCCAGAACATAGGGGAATGACTAATGCGTATTTATCTGGGAAAGAAAGTTTTAAGCCTAAAATTTTGGCTAAAAGAATGCAGTTAGCGGAAGATATTCGATTAATAGATGAAGTAGATCAAAAATTAGGTTCACAATTAGGGACAACAGAGAAATGGACAAATATTAAAAGAACGTGGAGTCGGTTAGAGTCTGAGGCTTTTAATGGTCCAGCCAAAGATGTTTTTGCTCGTCATACTCAGTTGATTGCTGAAGTCCTAGATCTTGTTAAACATGTGAGTGACACATCAAACCTTACTTTAGACCCTGAACTGGATAGTTTTTATATTAAAGAAGCTATTGTTACCTTATTACCCCAAGTTGTTGAAAATTTAGGACAAGCCAGAGGGATGTCTTCGGGGCTTGCTGCTAGACAAAGCGTTAGCCAAAAAGAAAGTATTAAATTAACCTCGTTAATATCAACAGTTCAAAAAAACATTAATGATCTTAAAAGAGGAATGCGAGTTCTTGGACAGGCAAACGCTGATTTATCTAATAAAATTAGTTCACAAGTCCAGCAAACTATTACAGGATCAGAACAGTATTTAAATTTTTTAACAACGAAAATTCTCAATGCAAGTCAAGTAACTGTCCAATCAAGCACTGTTTTTTCTAAAGGTACTGAAACGATTAAAGCTAACTTTAATATTTTAGATATGCTTGCTCCTGAATTAAAAGGCTTGCTTCAACAGCGAGTTGATGGACTTTATGGAAAAATGACAATGGTTCTGTCTATTGTTGTAGGCATTACTTTGTTGGCAATTTATTTGTTTTCAGGGTTCTATCAATCATTTGAAACAGCTATTGCTAAGTTACAAGAAACAGCGAGAGCACTTGCATTGGGAAACTTAGTGCCAAGAGTACGCTTAGACAATAAAGATGAATTTGCTGATTTAGCAGAATCATTTAATTCTATGGCTGATCAGTTTTCTGATGTTATTCGGCAATTAGAAGTTTCTATTGATGTTTTGGCTTCCTCTACAGAGGAAATGTCAATGACTAGTCAAGAAACGAATCGAGGTGTTCAGCAGCAACAAGAGCAAATTGAGCAAGTGGCAACAGCTATGACAGAAATGGCCTCTACTGTTCAAGAGGTTGCGAAGAGTGCAAGTGATACTGCTGTTGCAACACAAGGTGCTCATAAGTCTGCTACTGAAGGGCAGGCATTGATAGGCCATACGAAAACGGTTATAAATGGCCTGTCAGAAGAAATTGATGTTGCGACTAATGTTGTACAAGAACTAGCTGATGATGGTGAGAAAATTGGTGGTGTTCTAGGTGTCATTCAAAGTATTGCAGAGCAAACCAATTTACTGGCACTTAATGCCGCTATTGAAGCCGCCCGAGCAGGAGAGAATGGTCGAGGATTTGCTGTAGTTGCTGATGAAGTGAGAACGCTGGCAAGTCGGACTCAAGAGTCAACCGAAGAAATTCAAGCTATGATTGAGCGTTTGCAGGCAGGTACAGCAAAAGCAGTAAATGTTATGATAGAAGGTAAAAAGCGCTCAGAAAATACGGTTACAGAAACTAATAAAGAAAATGAGATGCTTGAAGAAATTGCTTCTTCAGTTATTAATATAGATGATATGGCAACCCATATAGCCAGTGCATCTGAAGAACAAGCTGCTGTTGCAGAAGAAATGAGTCGTAATATTAGTAATATTAGTGCTGTTACAGAACAGTCCGCTCAGAGTTCTTTGCAAATTAGCCAAAGCAGTGAAGAATTAGCTAAGTTAGCCTCGGATATACAAGGGTTAATTAGCCGATTTAAAGTTTAATTATTCCTACTGTTGCTCACACAACGACAGGGAAACACAAAGAAAAGATAGAGTTCTTGTTAAGTTTAATACAAAAGCGAGAGAATTAAATAATGTAGCCTTGATGCAGCGGAGTGAAATCAAGGTTTTTTAAGGGAAATGGTGGGTAACGCTGTCGCTAATCCACCCTACAAAACTAATGACTGTTCTTTGAGTCCCAGTGGCTTTGTGTGACTATTCCCTTTTCAAATTATTTAACCAAAAAATCACGCATCATCCCCATATCTTCATGTTCAAGGTTATGGCAGTGATACATAAACATGCCTTTAAAGTCATTAAAGGGTTTCAAGAATGTTACTTTTTCGCCTGGCATAACTAAGATTGTATCTTTCCATCCACTATCAACTAAGCCTTCTGATACTGTTGCATGAGCCGCTTTATGACGAGGATTAACTTCGCGTTTAATAACCTGAAATTGTTCACCATGCAGATGCATCGGATGAGGCATAGCCATCATCCCCATACTTCGATGATAACCATTATCAAAAGCCATTAACTGTAGCGTATTAACAGGAATAACTTCATCAGACTGAATGTCATTCATTTTATAAGATCTGCCATTTAATAAAGCGGACATATGACGCATAGACAATCTAATGGTTCTAGGGGCATTAGCATTTGCAGCATCACGTAAATGTAAGGGTTTGATCGGAGTTAAGCGAGCAGGGAGCGAATCATTACTCTTGGCTTGTTTAACCACTTTAACTTTTAACACAGGGTAATTGCCGCCTAAAGGTAGAGAATTACCAGAACTCATGCCGCCCATACCCATACCACCTCGGCGGCCCCCCATCATTCCACCGCCCATGCGTCCTCCCATCATACCGCCATGCATGGAAGCGCCATCAAAAGGAATTGATCGAAGTGTGAGTTCTGTACCAATTGCTTTATCACTAAAATCAATCCATAACTCACGCCTTTCTGCTGGCGCGAGCATGACATAAGGCATAGTTTCTGGTTTCTCAATCAAGCCACCATCTGTTCCAATAACAGTCACAGGAGTGCCATCATCCCAAGCTAGTTTATAAATACGGGAATTAGAACCATTTAACAGACGTAAACGATAAGACCTTTTTTCAACAGGCAAGACAAAATCAGGTTTTCCGTTAATCATAATCTGATTGCCCAAAAAACCAGACATTTTTTGCATCATATGATTAACATAAACTAGTTGATTTTGATTATCAAATTTACGATCTTGAATAACAATAGGCACATCGTATTGCCCTTTAGGTAAGCCCAAAGCTTGTTCTTCAGGGTCGCTTACGATAATCAAGCCAGCTAACCCTGAATAAACTTGTTTAGCTGTGACGCTATGAGTATGCGCATGGTACCAATAAGTGCCCGCTCGATTAAGAATCTCAAATTCATAAACAAAAGTTTCGCCATGATTTATGGCGTACATAGGGTTACCATCCATTTTGGAAGGTACATGCAAGCCATGCCAGTGCAAAATAGATTCGGCAGGTAATTTATTTTTAAGATAAATCCTAACTTTTTGGCCTTTTTGTAGATTTAAAATAGGGGCTAAATAGGAACCTTCAATATTGGTAAGGGTATTAGCTGAACCTTTTAAAACTTTGCCAAAAACTTTCCATACTTTTGTTTGGGAGCCTTTAAAAATAGGTAGCTTAACTGCTTTTTGAGTGAGTTCAATTTCGACATCAGCATGAAAATTTGTAGAAGGCTTATTAAAAGTCCCCATTGATTTGGCTTGTAATACAGAGGGATATGTTGCAGCAGCAGCTGTAATGCCTGAATATTGTAAAAACTTACGTCGTTGATTATTTATTAGATTACTCATTTAGCCACCCCTGCTATGTATTTAAATAATATTAGTGTATTAGTAAACAATAATATATAAAAGTTCATCTTATAACAACTTATTAATGAGTTTTTTGCAAAACATTGATCATTCTAGAGCTGTCTTCTAAGAATTTGTCTGTGAAATAACACTTAATTATAAAATTCAAATCCGCCTGACCTAATGTGGTTAAGCTACTGTTACCTTGATTTCACTTCACTTCACTACACCAAGGCTACTTGTTGTTTAATTATTAAGCTAGGGTTTATTATGAGGCAAGTATTGTAATGGCCTTTTTTAACAAAGGCCGAGTCGAATAGAAAAGCATCCTAATAATGCAAATGCAATGTACTTATTAGGTAAAACCTACGTTATGTTGAATAAAGTAGGAAAAGCTAGCCTAGGGAGAAGGAGCTAAAGCCCTATTCCATAGGGTGAGTAGTTACAAAAAACTATTCCTTAACGGGTCTTTTGTCTAATTTTCTTTGTAATGTTCTACGATGCATATTTAAAGCCCGAGCCGCAGCAGATATATTGCCTTCATGCTGCATTAAAACTTTTTGCAAATGTTCCCACTCTAAGCGTTTAACTGATAATGGGTTTTGGTTAATTGCAACGGAGGAGTCCCCTTCGTTTTTATACAGGGCATTAACAATTTCATCTGCATTAGCGGGTTTGGTTAAATAGTGTATTGCACCTAATTTAATGGCTTCTACAGCGGTTGCTATGCTGGCAAAGCCTGTAAGCATAACAATTTGGGTATTGCCATCAAGTGAAATAAGTTTTTTAACCATTTCAAGGCCTGAGTCATGGCCTATGCGTAAATCAATAACAGCATATTCTGGTTCGGTCTGTTCTGCTAGGGACATGCCGTTTTTTACGTTGTTAGCAACGGAAACCTGAAAGTTTCTTTTTTCTAGTGCTGGCTTTAGTACAGAACAAAAGGTTTCATCGTCATCAACTAATAATAGGTTCGGTTTATCCATTTCCGTTGTCATAATCTGTCTCTATTGTGAGTAAAGGGAGTGAGATTTCAACGCAGGCTCCCCCTGAAGCTACATTGCTGAACTCTATTTTACCGCCTAAACGGGTAATTGTGGAATAAGTTAAAAATAAACCAACGCCTAAGCCCTGTTTACTGCTAGTTACAGGTTCTTTTCCAACGTATTTAATAATTTCTTTGGGGAAGCCTGGGCCAAAGTCTCTTATTTTTAACAGTAATTGTTCTTTGTTCCAGTCGGCTGAAAAATCAATACCTTGATTTGGGTCTGTTACTTCAGCGGCGTTGTTCAAAATGTTAATAATGGAGTGAGTGAGTGTTCTTGCCGCAATAATTTTAGCCTCAACCTCAATGGTTGGGGCGATATCTAAATTGATTTTACTGCTTGTGTTATGGGCTCTCCATTGAATAAGTATTTCGTCCAGGTATTCTAACAGCAACATGGGTTTACCTGATTCTGCTCGCATTTCACCAGAGGATGCAGAAAGAACGGACAATGCTTCTTTGCAGCGTCCTATTTGATCACTCATGATTTTTAATTGGGTATGTAAGCTAGGAAAGCGTTGTTTAGGGTACTCAAGTTCTATTTCATGCGCTAATATTGCCATTGTACCTAAGGGCGTACCCATATCATGTGCTGCACTTGCGGCAAGTGTACCAAGTGAAACAACGCGTTCATTTCTTAAGGCGTTTTCTCTTGCATCTGCTAGGCTGCGTTCGCGCTCTTTGAGTGTTTTTGATAATTGAATAACAAAAAATGCGACTAAACCTGCACTAAAAACGAAGCCAAACCACATACCAAAAATATGCAAATTAAAATATTGGTCATCTTGCATTTTATGTAAGGAATGTTGCATTCCTAGATGGCTTAAGTCTGTATCAGGCAGGTGAGGTGCGATGGCTGGTAGGGGGATGTTATAGCCGACCAGTAAGGTATAAATACAACAAGTAAGTATCACCATATTCCAGGCATAAGCCTGAGGCAGCATAATAGCCGTAACAATGATGGGCAGTAAAAATACCCAAATAATTGGGTTAGAGGCTCCCCCTGTTAAATATAATAGTGAGCTAAATGCAAAAACATCGATAGAAATTTGAGAGAAAATTTCTAATTCAGAAACAGGTTCATCTGTTTGTAATCGCATTAAAGTATAAAGATTTACGATACAAATTGAGAGCAGTACCGACCATAACTCTTCTTGGGGTAACTGAACATCATCAATAAAATTAGATGCAATAATTAGAATTGCAGCCCCTATTGTCATAAGATTTCTAAGAATATAGAGCCATCTGAGGTTATCTTTAATGGATATATTTGATTTTGGTAAAACAGCTTCAAGCATATTGGTCATCAGTGTCTTATTGTTCGGGATTAGAGCGGATAAATTCTTTAAATTCAGTTACAGGTAATGGCTTACTATAATAGTAGCCTTGAAATACAAAACAACCTTGAGCGATTAAAAACTCTTTCTGTTTTGCAGTTTCAACGCCTTCTGCAATAACGCCTAATTTTAGATTGTGAGCCATATTAATAATAGTGGATACAATGGTGGCATCATTATCGTCAGTCGTAATATCTCTAACAAAGCTTTGATCGATTTTTAGTTGGTCAAGGGGTAATAGTTTTAAATAGGTCAGAGAAGAATAGCCCGTACCAAAATCATCAATTGATATTTTGACTCCAAGCTCTTTTAATGCCTGCATTTTTTTAATCGTATCATCAATATTATCAATAACAATACCTTCTGTTAACTCAATATAAAGTTGTGAGCCATGGATATTATTGGTGTTGAGTGCATGTTCAACTTGATTAACAAAATCACTCTGTCTAAATTGTTTTGAACTTACATTGATTGCTATATGATGAATGCTGAGCCCCTCATCTAACCATAAACGCATCTGCTGGCATGCTTGATTGAGCACCCAAAGTCCTAATGGAATAATAAGTCCACTTTCTTCGGCAATTGGGATGAAATCAATGGGTGAGATAAGTCCTTTTTTAGGGTGTAGCCAGCGTAGCAGAGCTTCTGAGCTAATTGTAATGCCTGATTTATCTAACTGAGGTTGATAATAGAGAGCAAAATCTTGATTCTTTAACGCCAGACGTATTTCTTTTTCAATAAATAATTTTTTGTCGGCTGCCTTTTGTAGGCTAGGATCAAAAAAACTAATTGTATTTCTGCCTTTAGCTTTTGATCGATACATAGCTTTATCTGCTTGTTGCATCACTTCCATTGCGGAATTATTGGATTCTGGGAATAAAGAAATGCCGATGCTAGATGTGCAGTGATGTTCATAAGAGCCCATTAAGTAGGGTTGCTCTATAACCTCTCTTATTTTTTCAGCAACAATGAGGGCATGATTGGTGGCTTGTTCCAAATTTTCATCATGAGGCTTGAGCATAATGACAAATTCATCGCCTCCAAACCGAGCGGCAAGGTCTTCTTCTCGTAGGGTACTTTTGATTCGTTCAGCTACTTGAATAAGGAGTTCGTCCCCTATATGATGGCCGAGGGAGTCATTTAATACTTTAAAACGATCCAAATCCAAGAAAATGGCGGCTCCAAATAAAGAGTTTCTTAAGGCAGAAGGAAGCTCTGCATTGAGTTGATTAAGAAATAATCGACGATTAGCCAATCCTGTTAAGGGATCTTTAAAGGCAAGGTCATAGATTTCTTGTTCATGTTTTTTTTGTTCGGTAATATCTCTAATACTTGCAATCAAGTGGCTATTGCTAATTGATGGTAATAACGCCATTTTAATTTCACAAAGGATAGTTTGTCCTTGTTTATTAAAGTGAGTCCATTCAAACAGTGCTTTTCCGTTATTTATAACATTGCTAAGCTCTTGTTTAGCTAGAAATTTACTTGATACTCCATTAGGTTGTGTTAATGGCGATGTTTCAATGGGGCCAAAAGAGTGAAAGGTTTCTCTGTCTAAACCATAAAGTGCTAAAGCATTGTCATTGATCTCGGTAAAGTGAAGAGTATTTAAGTCTAAAACAACTAGAGCCTCAACTGTGTCTTCAAATAATGTTCTATATTTTGATTCATTTAAGATGAGTGTTTCTTCTGCATTTTTGCTTTTTGTAATATCAAGCATAACTCCAACGACTTCTTTGGGTTTTCCGGCTTCTGAGATCACTTTTACCACATCTCTAAGCCAAGTAACATGACCATCCTTTGCGAACATTCTATATTCAAACTGGTGATCCTTTAATGCTTGAGTTGATTCTATACAAAAGTCTGGCGCCCATTTTTTATCGTCTTCATGCATATGGCTAATCCAGAATTTAGGATTGTTTATCCAATCTTCAATGGGGTAACCTAGTATTTTTTCAGCTTCATCACTGACAAAAGTAAATTCAAATGTTGCAGGGTTTCCTCGCCATACAATAGCGGACTGTGCTTGCACTAGTTCTCTAAAATGTTCTTCACTTTCGGCTAAGGCTTGAGTTCGGGATCGAATTAAATCTTCAGTACGTAATGTACGGCCTGTTAACATTAATAGGGCTATTGAAGATAAGCTGGTGATAAACATGCCTCCAAGCAGTATCCACCAAATAGTCCATGATAATTGGCTATGATAGAACCTTGAGGAAGGTCGGTAGGATAATGTCCATATACGATCCGCAATTGCAATGGTTTGAGTGCTTTTTAGAGGTAGTAAATTGAGGGGGGTTGTCTGGTTTTTTTCAATGTTGGTATAAAATGTATTATTGTTATCTTTAATTGAAATTAAAAGTTGAATGTCGGGTGCGGCAGAGTATGCGTCCTTAAGTTCGTCTAATATATTGAATGCTGTTGTTGTGAAGCCTATTAATGCATTTTGTCTTGCTAAATTTGTATCAAGCCGAGCGTGCTTCTTGTACACAGGAGAATACAATACAAAACTTGCCCTTTTTTCTGGGTATTGAGCAAGATGTATAGCTTCGGTTAAAGTGAGCTTTCCAGTGACTCTAGCTTTTTTTTGAGCTTTTAAAGCAATAGGGTTGGTACTAATATCAAAACCGAGAACATGTTGGTTCTGTTGAATAGGCTGAATGTATGTGATGGGAAAATATTCTGAACGTTGATGTGCCGAGATTAAATTTTTGTTGTGGTCAAATTCTTTTATAGTGGTCGTTTTTTCGTATTGTTCACGCTGAGACTGAGAAATTAAAGGAGCCCAAGAGACAGCATTTATGCTGGGGCGCTTTTCTAAAATAGGAATTGTCAAAGTCGAAAATTCAGCATTAGTGACAAGCAGTGAACTGTCGAAGAAACTTTTTAATATAAGGCTAAGGTCAAAGTGCTGCTGGATTTTTCTTTCTAATGCTGTGTGTAAAGAACTGACTTGTCGCTGAAAAATAGCATTAACCCTATTTGTTTCTTGATATTGATTATATTGAAAAATGGCTATGATGATAGTTAACATCAATAGTAAAGGGAGTGCTACCGCTTTTTGGCGTAACCGCCATATTGATTTTTTGGTGCTAATGAGTGAGAGTATGATTGGGGTGAAAATAACGACACCAATACTGTCACCTATCCACCAAGTACACCAACTGATCAGTAAATCTTCAATCGTAATAAGTCCTTGTAAATAGATAACAAACACACCAACAGTTGGGGCAATAATACAGCTAAGAATACTGAGAAAAAAGAAACGAAAAATGCTAGTGTCTTCCAGTAGGTCGTTGTTTTTACCTAAATAATGATGGATTAATGTTGCACCTAGCCATGCTTGGATAGTGGATGCAGTGCTGGTAATCGATCCTGTAAATAAGCTAGTAGCTAAAGATTCGTCGACTGAAAAACCTAAAAAGGAATAAATATGTATAGTTAAAGCACCAATAAAAAGCCCAGGCAGAATGCGCTTTCCATAAACCATGACAGAGGCTAGTGCTAAGCCTGATGCTGGCCATATTGGACTGGCATTGCTTGGAGGTGATGTTAGTAAAGTACCAAAGTACCCAAATATACAATAAGCGAGAGCTATAAAAAAAGAGGTATATATAAAATGCCAGAGGGTACGGTTGTTCAACATTCTAAAATTTTAATAAGAAAGTATTTTGATCATTAATAGTGATTGGGATCTAAAGAAATGATGTTTGTAAGAGTTATTTTCCATATTATAGCTAGTATCTGTAATAGGGTGATATTGTTTGTAAGGTAAATGTTATAGGCAAATAAGTCCCTTGCATAAAATATGGTTTTTTGGTACTGCGACAATTTGCCACATTTTCACTTGACAAGAGTGCTGATATTATAAGCCTAACTTTTAAAGCTCTTGGTAGCTAAACAGCGAAAGTTGCGTTATGTTATTCCTAAAATTACTTCAAAGCAGTTAATTATTAACTGCTTTTTTTTTGCCTGTCTATTAATTAAACTTAATGCCAACACCACCCAAACCACAGTACCCCTGAGGGTTCTTGGCTAAATATTGCTGGTGGTAATCTTCTGCATAATAAAAAACAGGCGAATCAATTATTTCTGTGGTGATTTTAGTGAAGCCTGAGGACAGTAAGTTTTGTTGATAATGTTCGCGCGAACTGAAAGCCTGTTGCCGTTGAGTTTCATTAAAGGTATAGATTCCTGAGCGATATTGTGAGCCAATATCATTTCCTTGCCTCATACCTTGTGTTGGGTTATGAGATTCCCAAAAGATAAGTAATAGTTGCTCAAAGCTTATTATCTTAGGATCAAAGACAATTAAGACAGCTTCATTATGTCCTGTTAAACCCGTGCAAACATCCTTATAAGAAGGTTTTTCCGTTTCCCCGCCCACAAAACCCACAGCGGTAGAAAACACGCCTTGTTGTTGCCAAAATTTCCTTTCAGCTCCCCAAAAACAACCTAAGCCAAATAGGGCTTGTTGAAGATGAGCAGGAAAAGGCGGTTCAATTACGTTATTTGTAACAAAGTGATTCGGTTTTTTTGGGGATAAAGTCATGCAAGGTATAATTAAAAGTATTATTAATCTAAGTTAAAGTATAAATGAAAGAACAAGATTGTTTACGACGTTTTTTATTTGAAGAGCTCGGAGTAAGAGGTGAATGGGTTCGGTTACAGAACAGCTGGCAACAAGCCAAGCAGTATCAGAAACTTTCTTCTGGGGTGCAAGAGCAGTTAGGTCAAGCAATGGCTTCTGCTGTGTTATTGTCAGCAACCATTAAGTTTGAGGGTGCTATGATTTTACAAGCCCAAGGGAATGGTGATTTAAATACCGTGGTGGCTCATGCAAGCCATGATCGTAAAGTTCGGGGGTTGGCTCGGGGAAAGACCCAAATGGAAGCGGCAAGTTTGTCTGAAATGATGGGTGAAGGGCGATTAGTAATAACGGTTGAACCTGAACAAGGTGAGCCTTATCAGGGGATTGTTAAGTTAGAAGGGGAGAAGTTGGCTGATGTTATTACTAACTACTTTACTCAATCGGAACAGTTGGAAACCAAAGTGTGGTTGTTTGCAAATGAAACCCATGCCGCAGGTTTATTTATTCAAGAATTACCTGCACAAGAAAGTTATGAGGCTGACTGGGAGCGCATTTCAACTTTGGCAAATACGGTCACAAAAGAGGAAATGTTATCTTTAGATTGTGAAGAGATGTTATATCGATTATTTAATGAAGAGAAAGTACGGGTTTATGAGCCTGAATCCATAGAATTTAAATGCGGCTGTTCTTCAGAAAAAATAGAAACGACTTTAGTCTCTCTAGGAAAAAAGGAGCTAGATTCTATCTTTTTAGAAAGAGATGTTATAGAGGTTAACTGTGAATTTTGCGGTAAACGCTATGACTTTGATAAAGTTGATGTTGAAAACTTGTTATCAGGGAAACCAGTAGAAAAACTATCTAAAACACGACATTAAATAAAATAAATGAGATAAACAATCATGAGTAAATTTTGGCGATGGTTTTTAATATTATTTACAATAAGTCTATTAAATGGTTGTTTTTATTGGGCTAGAGCGTATAAGACTTATTTGCAAATGGACGATTTCGATCAACATTTTACGATTAATGTTGATGATGAATTTCGGCTGCTTTTTAATGACCCTGTGTTATTTGATGAAGATTTTGTGTCGCTGTCAAAGTTACAACCGAGCAACAAATCCGCTTTAACAACCGGTGAAAGTTGGCATTATTGGTTTCGTAAAGTTGATCGGGATGGCAATATTATTCAACCAGAAGTTAAATTTTATTTTGATTTAAATTTTAATCAGGAAGAGAAGTTAACGCAATGGGCTTTTTCTCAGTTGTTTTTACAAATGGCACCCGCAAAATTTTTGGAAATATCCATACGCTCTTTAGGGGGGGCGGATATTAATCAAGGTAAAATGCAATTAAAAGCAAATACTGATTTAGTTGAGAAAATAGAAACAAAGTTACCGCAGCGAGCTCAGGTTCTTAAACAATTAGGTGATCCGCTGGAAATTGATAGCCGAGAAACGCAAGATATTTATTTATACCATTTTCAATTAGAAACAGCGAGTATAGAAGAGGGATATGAAGATAGAGCGCTCAGTGTTGTTAAGTTGATTTTTGATAAAAAGACCGATGAATTGATTAAAATGTCTGGGCGCTTTATTGGGCTTAAAATTTCTATTAATTATCAGAAATTTGTTAAAAAATAAATTTTTAGTTGTTGTGCACACAAGTCTATTAATATCTTTACCTGATTACGTATAAGCTTCAGCCAGTCCTTAAATATACAATAAGGTGCTTTAAACCCTTGCGCCAGGTGGGGATAGGGTTTGGGGTGTGGGGAATAAAAACGCTCTTCTGCAACCTCTCTTTGCTCTGTCATTTAAAGAGAAAAAGAATAATGAGGAATAAAGTATTTTTCGTCCCCTCATCCCATCCTTCTCCCTGCCTAGTGAGAAGGAGCTAGTGAGTCAAAACTTATTTATAGAACAATTAATACAAAAGCTTAACTTAACAACATTGAAGCAAGTTATTTTGGAAAGAACTGAAATTGAGCCTAAATAAAACCATTTTTAGTAATGCCTGTAATAAAAATAGCAATAAAACAAATAAGAGCCGCAATAAATGCAACCCAGCGATTCATTCCTTTTAAACGCATGGCAAGTACGCCAAAACCAATATATCCAAGTAACAAAATTAGTTTAGATATAATCCAGCCAAATTCTCCATCCAGCCAATTACCTTGAATGACTAGCGTGATACCACTGATTAGTAATAGAGTATCAATTACATGAGGAACAATTTTTATTATTTTATTCTGTAATAAAGCTGGTTTAAAGACAGATAGAGCCATACGGCCTGAAAAACTAATAAAAGATGAGAATATAAAAACAAGATGGATTGATTTGATCATTTATTTTCTGATATGTAAATTAAAAGGAATAGTTTTAGCATAACAGAGATATTTTAATCTGTTTTATATTTAATGAGCTCAAATATTTTTACCACCTGTTTGACTCCTATTTCTCTGCGCGCAATTTCGGTTGCTACATTGGCCTCATGTTCATGAACCAGTCCCAATAGGTAAACCACACCGCTCTCTGTAATAACTTTGACGCGTGTTGAATCAAATCCTGGTAAGTTTTTGATTTCACTTAAGGAAGATTTTATCTTGGTGGTAATAAGTGAGTCTTGGGACCGAGTGGTAAAGGATGAGAGTGGAGCTATTTTAATTTCGTTGTGAACCAGTTTTACACCTTTAATGGTCTGCACAATGGAGATAACTTTATGGCGTAGTTCTTCAGTAGGTGCTTCGCCTGTGACGAGTACTGTTCCATTATAGGCTGTAACATTAAAATGACATTTGCTACGAGTATCATCATGAGTGTTTAATTCCACTGCAGCATTGATTTCTATTCGCTCGTCATGAAGTTGCATTTCGCTACTTCTTCTATCATGAAAAAAAGACAGTCCAGTTATTTCGGCAAGTCCTGTCATCATGGTTGAGCATGCCGATAGACTAAAAAGCGTAAGGGAAAGGATAAGGTATTTCATGGTTATCCCCCAAAAAGTTGTTGGTCAATTAAATCACAAAGGCAATGCGTGATGAGTAAGTGAACTTCTTGAATGCGTGCTGTTGATTCGGAGGGTACTCGAATTTCAATATCTGTTTCATTAAGTAATGGCGCTAAAGCACCACCATCTTTACCTGTTAATGCTATAACACTTAAGTCTTTATCGTGAGCCGCTTTAACCACGCTAAGTAAGTTGTTTGAATTACCACTGCTGGTATATATCAGCAAAATGTCACCTGGTTGACCTATTGCTCGAAGCTGTTTGCTAAAAACTTCATCAAAATGATAGTCGTTAGCTATGGAGGTAAGGGTTAATGTATCAGCGGTGAGTGCTATTGCGGGGAGCGCGGGGCGTTCTCGCTCAAAACGATTGAGCATTTCAGAGGAAAAGTGCAATGCGTCGCCAGCTGAGCCCCCATTCCCACAGGTGAGTATCTTTTTGTCGTTAATAAGAGAGTCAACGATTTTTTGTGAAGCAAATTCAATGAGCTCACATAAGCTAGTCATTGAGTCTTGTTTCGTTTGTATGCTGTCGGAAAAGTGGTTGATTATTCTATCTTGTAGGCTCATAGATATAACAAATTGGGGGGTAATGGATGAGAGAGTTTTATAGACTGAAAAAATAAATAAAAATTCATTATTTAAAAAATGAAATTAATATTTTGTATCACTTTAATTGGGTTAGGTTTGGAATGCATTTTTTATCCAATTTATATCATGATCATTGGACATGGTAATCACATCAAACCGAATCAAGCTGTCTATTTTATGACTTGATAAGTAATATTGTGTTGTTGCTATTATACGGGATTGTTTTTTTTGCGAGATACTTTCTAAAGCGCCACCATATTTGTTTGATTTTCTAAAGCGAACTTCAACTATAACCAAAATATTTGCTTCTCGCATTATTAGGTCTATTTCTCCATATTTACAGGAGAAGTTTTTTTCAACCAGTTGCAAACCTTGCTGAAGTAAATAGTGGTAGGCTTGATGCTCAGATTTTTCTCCTTGAACTAAGTGAGAAGGGCGAGAAAAGTTAAGCATTAGTGATAAAACTCTTCTGATTCAAAAGTATTTTCTTGTTCTAGGATAATGGGGTCTTGAGTTATAGCTTGGCCATCTATAAATTTTGCACAAACTAATTTGCGAGTAATTCTATTTTCCTTATTTATAGATAAGGTACCTGTTGCCCCTGGAAATGGAGTGCTCGCAATATTTTCTAAATTAGAAACAATATTAAATGAATCCAAGCCCATAGCAAATAGTCGTAAATATCTGCTTGGTATGTCTCGCCAGCTATCATGTAATAAATCTTTACTCAAATCGCCGATAAATATATTTGGAAATACCCAGGGAATATCGCAAAAATTAATGTTATTAAGATCAATATCTGCCGAAGGGTTGGGCTGGCCTGTATAAACCTGGGGTAGTGCGTAGACAGGAACTTTAACAGCCCTATAAAATTGTAATTGAGGGTAAATTGAGCGAGCTTTTTGTGCTGATGCGGATAAAAATATAGCTTCAACATCATGTCTTCTACGTTCTGTGAAATTTAAATCTATTGCTAAATATCGTTTTAATCGGGCATGGCGGGTATGACTTTCATCAATATTTAAAAGACTTTTTATAGATTCAGAAAAGTCACTTCCCCTTGTTTTGTAATGTTGCGTTTCAAGCACGGAGCCATTACTTTCTTGCCAATATTCAGATAAGTATTCAGCAACACGGTGACCGTGGCTAGATTCAGGTGTTAGGATAAGTGCCCTTTCTATACCCATAGAAGATGCTCTATTGACCATTTGTTTGGCATCATCAAGAGGGCTTAAACCAAATTGGAATAAATTATCTTTAGCCAGATTGGTGACATGGTTTAAGGCAAGTACGGGAGTTGTTAAGTCAGTACTTAAAGCGAGTTCTTCAATATTATCTTTTATAAGAGGACCAATAATGAGTTCGGCGCCATCAGCGACAGCCTGGTGATATAAATTAACGATATTATTTTGTGATGAATCGTAAGAGCGAATTGAAGGTTGATTGCTTATTTCAGATTTATGATAAGCGGCCATAAATCCTGCTTTTATTGCCTCTGCTGCTTTAGCAAACCGACCAGACTCAGGTAATAGAATCGCGAGAGAGTTGGCAGTTTGGTAAGTATTGCTTACGCCCTTTGAATAAGATTGAATGAAATTTTCTGTCGCGGGATGATGAGGGTATTGGCGTTGCCATTCACTTAACTGAAGTTGAAACTGCATAGAGTTCTGCTGAGTGCCATTGTCTTGTAATAAGATGGCAAGAGCCATCCAGCCACGTAAGGTCTTGGGAGCTGAAGATTGATGAAATTTAAGTGTTTGGCTGGGGATTGAGCTTAAGGTATTTAGTATAACGGTGTTATTTTCATTACGCTGCTCGGCTGATTCGAGATGAGACGATAATTGAATACGAGCTTGGGCACTTTTTAATGGGCTTCCAGAAAGGGAGTGGGCAAAAGCCAATGACTGATAAAATATAATTTGATCCGCAGGGTCTAAATTGTATGCTTGAGTCGTGCCCAGTTTGGTGAGTGCTTGTTCTGTGTTGCCATGGCTTAAATCAATTTGTACAAAAATTAAATTTAACTGATTTCGTTGCTTAGCAGATAACAAATTAGGATTTATTGAACTCAGAATGGGTTGAGCTGACGAGCTATCACCTGATTGTATTAAGGCTTGCGCAGCTAATAGTTTAAATTCATTTTTTTGACTAGGTTTTGATTCAGCAAGTGATTGATATAAACTTGCAGCTTGTTTATATTCTCCTTTTTGGGAAAAACCTTCAGCCATTGTTGCTTCAGATAGGTACTGGTAGCGTTGAGTTGATTCTGTCGCACAGCCAGACAGAAAAAATAAACAAAAAACAGATAAAGGTAGATAATGGCGGTTCATGAACAGACTAGCCTATTAATATTAAGTATGAGGATAGGGTTCCCCTCAAACTATAGAGCTTAATGAGAGAGTAAATTAGCAAATGTGCGGTAAATTATACGTTGTTGCAACACCTATAGGCAATTTAGCAGATTTTAGCTACAGAGCCATAGAAACTTTAAAAACTGTAGACTTGATTGCGGCTGAAGATACGCGACATGTCAAAATGTTATTGCAGCACTATGCAATCAATAATCAACTGATTTCGTTGCATCAGCATAATGAAGAACAGGCCGCTCCAGGATTGGTTGAAAAACTAAAAAGTGGAATGAATATAGCTTTAGTGTCTGATGCGGGTACTCCTTTGTTAAGTGACCCAGGAATGCCATTAGTTAAATTAGCCAAACAACAGGGAGTAGATGTTTCACCCATTCCAGGGGCTTGTGCATTAATTGCAGCTTTATCTGTATCAGGGTTACCCGTCACACGCTTTACATTTGAAGGCTTTTTACCCAGAACATCATCAGCTAGAAAATCATTTTTTAGTGAGAGAAAGAATGAATCTGCCACTTGGGTCTTTTATGAGTCTAGCCATAGAATTTTAGCCTCGCTAGAAGATTTACTCGAAATTATGGGAAGTGATAGGCGTATTGTTGTAGCAAGAGAGTTAACAAAATTATTTGAAACTGTCGTAAATGACACGTTGGATAATGTGCTTGAGCAGGTTCGAAATGATCGAAATATGCAAAAAGGTGAATTTGTGGTGATGGTTGAGGGCGCTGTCATTGAAAAAAATGTAACTGAAATAACTGAAGAGCAATCTCGCGTTTTACAAACGCTGTTAAAAGAGTGTTCGATAAAAACAGCTGTTGCAATGGCTGTTGAAATTACTGGCGCTAGGAAAAAAGTGTTATATCGGGCTGCTTTGGATATGAAAGGTAATAATTAAATGAGCAGTAAAATTATCAATAGAAGAGTCTAGGTCTGCCAATAAAACAATACTATTCTGTATCCTAATTTAGAGTTACAAAACTCTAAATATATATTTTTTAAGACAATTATCAAATGCTGAATAAAATAAAGTTATTTTTTGACCAACATATTGCGCTTACTGCACAAAATGTCTTGACTGAAGAAAGTCTCCATTTAGCTTGTGCGGCATTATTTGTAGAAATGATGCGTATGGATGACAAAATTCATGAAAATGAACAACAGACAGCTTTGAGTAGTCTTTGCGATAGCTTCTCACTCTCTATTGAAGATGCAAACACTCTAGTTACTTTGGCCTCACAGAATCAGAGTACTGATTACTATCAGTTCACTTCTTTAATCAATAAGGGGTTTACTCAAGAGCAAAAAACCACAGTGATTAAGATCTTATGGAAAATCGCTTATGCCGATGGTGTGCTAGACAAACATGAAGAATATATGGTTCGAAAAATGGCGGATTTATTGCATATACCACATCTAGACTTTATAAAAACAAAACATCAAGTCATTAATGAATAACTGGCGGAAGTTAGTGGGAATAGGAAATATAAAAATCGGTATTGTTTTAAGGTTGATTACTCGCTAGTTTACAGTGTATTAAGCCCAGGTATTGATTCTGTAATGCTTGCCATTTCTAGGCAAAACCCACATTTGATATAGCGATACAAACCAGGTGATAGCTGCACATAAGCTATAGCCTACCCCTGAAATAATGGTTAGCCAAGCAAATTCGGGCGATATTTTTGTTAGCCACCAAGAGAAAACATCTATTGCGAGAAAAAAGAAGGGCGCACTAATAATAAATATTTTTAGCCACTGCTTTATACCAATAGAGAAGCTAAAAATTATTCCATTAAAGAAAAATATAAAAGAAATAGCGAAGATATGAATATGAGAGACGCGTGTAAGGGATGCCGCTGTGGCTCCACTTTCAGATTTTGCTACTCTTTGTACCTCTTCGAGTCGAGTGAAATCTGGTAGACCAGGAATAACACTGTGACAAGAAATACAGTTAGTATAAAAAATATCTTTTACGTGTGTATTCCACTGCTCTTCGGTCGCCCCTTTTCGAACCCATTTGATGATTTCTAGCTTATCAGCAACAGAAGCTTTGTCTCTCATGGATCCGTTGAGTTTGACTTCTATTTTGCTATGAGCGGGATCGCCATGATAACTGTAAACAATATCATCCAAAGAAAGCCCTAGTTCACCATCAGCCATACCGTGGGTCATTAATATTTGTGCGGTTGCTAATAATGCACCAAGGCCTATGACCAGTAAATAGCTAGTAAATAAACTTTTTACTGTCAGGTTAAGACTGGGTAAGTTTAACCAAGTAGCATTATTCGCTATATTGTTATGCTCTGAATTCATTTTAAATTAACCGTTTCTACGTTCTTCCCCAGGATAGCCATCTTTACTTTTAGTAAAATCTGATTCTCTTTTAAAAATGGGAAGAAAAAATTGGTTTTTTATTTTGAGGCCGCCAAATGTAATTAAGGCTATGACAACAACATCTAGACTGAAGTTTAAAGAAAAATCAGAGGTAATGTTTAACGCGGCTGTTATAAAGAGAAGAATACCGATTAAATAAAACCGTAGTCCTAATACAATGCCTGTTAAAAACATGGTGTGAGCTAAAATAATATGAATAACAATACTGGCTTCCGATGGCCCAATACGTTCAACATCCCATAGCAAAAAAACCATTATAACTGCGATAAAGGCACTACCCCAGTAGAAAATTTCATATCGAATAAGGTTTTTTGTTTCTCTTCCTGTTCTTAAGCTTTTTGCTTTTTCGCTTAAAATAGATGCAAGAAAAAAGAAAGGAGTTATTGCCATCCAATAAATAAAAGCAACAAATAGAGAGGCGTTCATTATTAACTCTCCAAAAAAGCTTGCAGCAATCAGTGAGATAAAAATGTATTCGTCAATGTTTGGGTTGCTTAAAAATTTGTTGAGTCCTTGTTCGGTATTAGACATGCTGTGTCCTGATCTTATTTGGTTGATAGGTTTATTGTCAGTATAGACCGAGAATTTGTTATTTTTAGTAAATAACAAATTTTATAAGGGTTTAATAACATTATATGCTGTACAATGCCTCGCAGAGTTGGCCGAGCAGTCGCTGTTTTATTGCAAAATAA
>Ga0105353_1000022_pt1 | contig 93905 bp, 82 predicted proteins | sample EN1Hudsemesocosm_2_FD_83657 | JGI IMG/M metagenome (GOLD analysis project Ga0105353, IMG submission 83657) | Methane-oxidizing microbial communities from mesocosms in the Hudson Canyon - EN10B Hudson Canyon | ecosystem: Environmental > Aquatic > Marine > Cold seeps | place: Hudson Canyon...
GTGTTAGTGAAACAAGCGCTTATGATGTCATTTGATTGTGATGAAATTAATAACTTGGCAGTAGCAATGGTATTAATCCATCTTTTTGCATCATCAGAATATATAACGTCTATATTTTTATCTAAAGATGCCAACAATGATTGCAGAACATGATCCGTGTCTTCTGTTCTTAATAAAACTTTTATTTTAAAACCAGTACTGAGAATCAAACTGAGGTATTGGCTAAGTTCAGTTAATACTTCAACGGGTAAAAGGTTAATGCTGGCAATAACAATTGAATGGATATTTTCTATTTCATGGTTTGGAAAATTATTTTCTATATATAAAGGTATAAGGCTAAAACAATGATGGTGACTTATTTCTAGTTGATCTAACAAATGGCTAGCTAGATTATCTTTGACACCTATGTTGTCAACAATTGCAAATAGGTTTTGGTAGATAGTATTTTGGACTGGCTGTTGTTTATGTAAAGTAAGGCAAATAGATAAATTAATAATATGAACTTGTTTGTTATAAAGTGTTTTTGCTATGTAGGCAGATATTAGTAGCACTAATGTATTATGCTCTGTACTACCAATTAAGTCTTCACCGTTAATAATAATAAAATCAGCTTGTTGAATTTTTTTTATAAGTGGATTATTTTTTAACTTAAAAAGCTTTAGATTTTCTTCATGATATATTTCAGGAAAATTAGCTTTTGGTAGTGAATAGTGGCTTAGATCAACTTCATAAATACAATTAACAATTGATGATAGTTTTTTGAGGGATTGATAAATTGCTTCATTTGTACAACATTGCTCCCAGCCCTTATGGATAGAGCTACTGTTTATAAAAAGTATAGTGGGGTCGATCTCTGGTGAAATATATGTCATATGGAAATATTGTTTTGGGAATGTTAGGTTAATAAAAATGTACCTGATTACCCATGAGTTTTTGTCATTTTTTAAAAAACAGTTCTATGGCTCATTATCCCAGCAGGAAACCAAGTAGTAAGAAATAGATTTCTGAAAAATTTTGGAAATGACGTGGGATATAAACTGTTGCATTTTTTTATCCTGTTTGGTCGAGATGCAAGGCTAATCAGGAAAATATATAACAATAATGTTTTTTTTTAGATACTTTATGCCTTTCTACGAAAGTTCTAATTATTACATATTCTTCCCCATCATGAATTAGTGGAATTAGCTGAAGGTTATGGGTAATCAAGAAAAATGCCGAAACTATGCTTTCAATTATCAATCTGTGATTTGTATATAACCATGTACAGATATGTGTTTAATTTAAGAAAGATAAAGTTAAGTTGGCTGATTTTTTGCTCGCGTATATAAATATAATTCTAGAATAGAAAGGGTGACAAAATAATGACGGAATGCACCGATAAATTTAACTATAACGTAAATTCCCCTTTAACATTCAATATAGATTGGGGAGTGCATGGAATGCTAAAAATGCTATCGGACTATCAATTTGAATCCGTTTTGGATATTGGTTCTGGCCGAGGTGAACATAAACGTTTGTTTGAAGCTTTTGGAAAAAAAGTCTTTTCCGTTGATGTTGCCCATGATGCTGATTACCAGGGTGATATTCTTACTGCGCCTATTGATAAGAGGTTTGATGCTATTTGGTGCTCTCATGTTTTGGAACATCAATGTAATGTAGGTATTTTCTTACAAAGGGTATTCAGTCTACTAGCTGATGATGGTGTTTTAGCCATTATAGTACCAACACACCCAAGAGAAAGGTTACTCGCGGGCCATGTGACTTCTTGGAGTATTCCATTGCTTTGTTATAACTTGGTTATGGCAGGGTTCGATTGTAGTCAGTCTGCTATATTAGATTCATACGAATTATCATTAATTGTAAAAAAAAGAAAGGCCATACATAAGGAGGTAGATTATCAATTTGCTGAAGGAACTGGTGAAGATGGAGTTATATTTTCACATATTAAAAAATATTTTCCCTACGAGATAGAGAATAATCCCGAAATTAAAGGACCTGGTGTAATTAATTGGGGGTCAATTTCTGACTATTCATTACCTGCATTACAAGGCAATAAACAGTTAATAGATTTAAAGTTTGTTTGTAAGAACTGGGATATCAATTCACCTTATAGACCTAGTTTGTTTGAAAAAAATGAAGTGGCTGATGATGATATTATAATTCAAAATATTATTTCTTTATTTAATGAACAAAAATTTGAGGAAGCTTTAAACAAACTGAGTTTACTTGGACAGCATTATTTTGACATCCATGAAACCCTTTTATTGATTAAGGGTATTAGTTTGGCTCAATCAGGAAAGTTGGGTGATGGGATAAAAAATTTATTGCTAGGTGCAGAAAAGTTTCCAGAGAATAATGAATTTCATTTGTATATAGGTAAATTTTGTGTGGGGAACAATAGTCATGAGTATGAAGCGCTTGCCAGAAAGCACTTAAGTTTATTTCTTATTAAAGTACCCGAAAATATAGAAGCTTTGGAACTATATGCTCAATCTTGTGAAAATATTGGGCCACTAGAGGAGGCTTTAAAAGCGCGGAAAAATATTTTTACTTTATTGCCTAATGATGAAGAAAATTGCGTTAGATTGGCAAGGCTAATGTTTTCTAGTGATCTGATTGAAGACACGTTGCAATTATATTTATATATTGAAGAAAAACTGAATTCAACAAGGTTTAAAGACGAGCGAGAAAAAATTGAAGAAATTTATTCAGAAAAAAATAAAAAACAAAAAAGGAAAAAATTAAAGATAGCTAGGTTCCCCAAAACAACAGCAGACATAAGTAATAATTTCTATGAGTCGATTAATAAATATGTCATTCCTGGAAATAAAGGGGCAGGCCAGTTTATTTGTAATGAGACTAAGTTTTTTACTGCAGGGTCTTGTTTTGCTCGACATGTTGCTAGTTCATTAAGTGAACTGGGCTACAATACCTCAAGATTGGCTTTAGATGAAAGTGTTAATACTACCTTTGCAAATAAGTATTTATTTTATTGGCTTTCTGGAAAAGAGATTCCTGTAAAAATTCAAACTAGATTTCAAGAACTTTGTAATAGTATTGGTATTAATAAAGATGTAACACGAGAAAACTTAAAAGAATCTTCAGCTATTATATTAACCGTTGGTGTTGCACCCTGTTTTTTTGACCAAGAAACAGGTGATGTTGTGCTTCCTAGCAAGGGCGATATAAATTTCCATAATTTGTCTAACAAATACAAATTTAGAAATACAAGTGTGGAAGAAAATAAAGATAATCTTTTAGAAATAGTAGCGTCTATTAGAGATATTAATAAAACGGCTCCAATATTTCTCACTATATCTCCTGTGCCACTAAATACAAGTTTTGAATTAGAGTCTGCAGTTGTGGCCGATTGTTTATCAAAAAGCACACTACGTATTGCTGTGAATGAAGTTTTAACTACAAATATTCATAATGTATTTTATTGGCCTTCTTTTGAAGTAGTTCGTTGGTTATATCCTCATATCGGCTCGCCTTTTGGAGGAGATGACGGAGCTACTGCTCATGTTAATCAAGAAATTGTTAGAGATGTGATAAGAAGTTTTGTAGAAACTCATAAAATAGTTTGATTTTGTATTAGCCAATACATAAAATTCTGCATAGTTAAATTATCAATATTTAAGTTTTAACTATTTCAATAGTCACGAAATAAAATTAAAAAGGGTAATTATATGAAAGTTCTTCTTATTACACCGTATTTAGATGTCCCTCAAGTAAAACGAAATGATTTTTTACCTTCTGGTGCTTTAATGTGTTTAGCATCAGCGCTACGAGAAGCCAATCATACTCCAGTTTTACTAGATCTAAATAACCGAGCAATTCATGAACGAGAAAATTCAATTGATTTTTGTATGGATAAAATTATTTCGACTATTATGGTAGAAAAACCTTCTTTAGTTGGAATATCCTTTTTATTTTCTGGTTTTATGGAGGCTGCTTGGAGTTATGCAAAAGCAATTAAGAAATTTTTACCACACTTAAAAATTATTACAGGAGGAATTCATGCCACGACATATGCCCAGGAAATTTTAACTAATTGTCCTGAGTTTGACTATATAGCACTCGGTGAGGGCGAGGCTCAAATGGTTGAAATAACTAACCGTATAGAAGATCATAATATTGGAGATCTTTCTGAAATTAAATCCTTTGCCTACAGGGATCCTCTGGGAAAGGTGAAAATTAATAAAGAGCGAGAATGGCTTGATTATGAAAGCATGCCAATGCAAGCGTGGGACTTAGTCGATTTTACTGATTTTGAGATGGATTTAAGTAACTATTCAAATTTTAAGGGACACAATTTAAAAAATGTAGCTCCTGTAATTTCAGAAAGAGGCTGTCCATTCAAGTGTAATTTTTGTGATATGTATCTAGTTCAAGGAAGGAAAGTTAGGCGAAGGAGCCCTCAACGATTTGTGGATGAACTAGAATACCTTGTTAATGAGAAAGGGCAGAGATTCTTTACATTTATGGATGATAATTTGACAATTGATAATCGCCATATTTTAGGAATTTGTAAAGAGATAATAAAGCGTAAGTTGGATATACAATTTACCACTGCAGGTGGGTTGGGAATGAATAGTCTACGAACAGATGTTATTGATGCTATGGTGGAATCAGGGATGACGTCAGCTTTATTAGCTCCAGAACATGGATCCGATTATATTCGTAATAAAGTTATCAAAAAAGGGTTAAAAAGAGAGACTATTTTCAAAGTTGTAGAAGACCTTCGGAAGCATCGTGTTAGTCTTGCTGGAAATTGGATTATGGGATTTCCAGAAGATACGAATGAAACTCTTCAAGAAACATTGGATATGATCAATGATCTTAAACTTGATCGAAACTGGGTAGGTACATTAATTCCTTTCCCTGGGACTCCTGTATTTGATCAATGTGTACAAGATAATCTCTTTATTAGGGGCTTAGATATTGATACTTTGTGGCGTACGCCTGTTCGAGCTCATCAAGATGGAAGTGTTATAAAGCCATATAATATGTCAATTAAAGATTTATTGGTATGGAGAGAAACGTTTATAAAAATTCGGTTTAAGTATTTACGTGAGCTCTAGCTGCACTGTTTCAACTTGAATCAACTTTGGTAATTTTTTTGTTATATTAAGCATTTGTTCCATTGAATTAAATTTAAGAAAAACGATACCTATTTTTTGAGTCATGAAACTATCGATAACATCACCTTGTTTCCACCAGAATAGCTCATCATAAATATTTTTTTTAATCTCATTGGAAATAAGGACCTTTTTGATTCTTCCATTGTTACTCCCCATTACACAATATCGACCATAAAAACCTAATTGCTTGATTTGTGGGAAGTTAGAGCAGTCAATCCCACATTCAGCTTTAACTATCCATTCAGCCCAGTCTATATTGGTTGAATAGTTAACTGGATAAGGGTACATATCACCTGAACATCTTCTCGTAATATCAATGATTTTTGCTTCATTCTTATTAGCCAAGTATTGAATATGGAAAATACCATCTTTTAATTGAAGTTGTTCTGCTATTTTTTCAACAGCTTTAACTAACGAAGGCTTAAACTGTTCAATATTGCTTGCTGGAGCTGCAGAAGAGGAAACATAATATGGATTAAGGTAGGAATATTCATTATCACTGAATGAAAACTGGACTTTTTGATTAATTAGAAATGAACTAAGGCTATGTTGTGTACCCGAAAAAAAGTCCTCAACTACTATACGCTTTTCGACAGACTGCTTAAATGAATTTTTAACTGCACTTACAAATGTTGTTTTATTGGCTTTTTGTACTCCTTTTCCACCAGTTAGATCAACAGGCTTTATAATGACGGGAAAAATATATTTTTCAATTGATTCTAGAGCTTGCTTTTCATCATCAAAACATTTTGCATAAGGTGTAGGAATGGCATGCTGGATAGAAAATTGTTTAAAAAAATCTTTTTGATGTAGCAATAAGGTTGTTGCAAAACTATCATGTCCTGCTAATGCCATTTTTTCCGCAACAAAAGAAGCGGTGATGGCGCCAAAATCATTGGCACATGAACATATATAGTCAATATCTAAAGTTTTTGCTAATGCGAGTATTTCTTCTCTATTTGAATAATCAGCTAAATGATATTCATCGGAATAGTTGTGTCCGATAAGGCTAGGGTTATTCCCTGTGGTTATGACATGAAACCCTAAATTTTTACCAGCCTTGATCAAGGGAATTTCAGAATGACTACCATTAAGAATTAATAAACTTTTTTTAATCATTTTTTAGTGTTCTATTGTTGGCGATATTGAATCCATGTGGTTTTAAGATAACTGTATTCATCAAAAGCATGCATAGATTTATCTTTTCCCATGCCAGACTGTTTGATACCCCCAAAAGGAACTGTGTCATCATCATTACCATAACTATTGATATGTACAATACCGGCTTGAAGCTCTCTGGCGATTTTATAAGATTCGTCTAGGTCATTGCTCCAGATTGAGGCGGCTAATCCATATTTGCTTTCATTAGCCATAGTGATTGCAGCATTTATATCTGTATAACTAATCACAACGAGTACTGGGCCAAAAATCTCTTCTTGAGCAATAATTAAATTATTGTCGTTAGTTTCAAAAATAGTAGGGAGGAGATAAATGCTTTCTGGGTGTAGATTAGTCGTTTTACCTATGACATGTCTTGTGGCTCCAGACTTTATACCTTGATCAATAAAGTATTGAATACGTTGTTGTTGTTGTTTATTTATTAGGCAGCCAACTTCTGAATTAATATCAAGAGGATCTTGAGGAATATAATTCTTAGACTCTTTTAACAGTAACTTTATAAATTCTTCTTTAATGTTGCTATCAATAAAGACTCTTGAAGGCGCGGAACAAATTTGACCTTGATTGTAAAACATACTTTTAGCTAATGTTTTTACTGCTTGGGTCAAATTGGTACATTTGTTTGAAATGATAAAGGGGCTTTTTCCACCACATTCTAGCCCTACTTTTTTCATATTAGACTGTCCTGAGTATTGTAATATTTTTTTTCCAGTTTCTGATGATCCAGTAAAAAAGACCCCTGCTATTTTTTTATGTAGAGCGAGCGCTTTGCCTACAATTTCTCCATAACCAGTGACTACATTAAAAATTCCGTCTGGAATCCCCGCTTCTTTGGTAAGCCGAGCAAAAAGTAATATTGAAAAAGAAGATTGTTCAGCAGGTTTGATAATAACTGAGTTCCCCATAAGTAGAGCGGGTGCAATTTTCCAGATAGAAACTACCATAGGGTCATTCCATGGGGTTATTAACGCAACAGCGCCTAAAGGTTCTCTGCAAATTGTTGCTGAAGCATCAGTTCGTGGTGGAATGGAAAGATCATAATATTTATCAGCGCTTTCTGCAAAATAGCGTAGGCAAGAGATGGCTTTAGGGATTGAATCGTAATAATAGTTTTTAAATGCTCTTCCTGTTTCGATTGTATCCAGTAAAGCCAGCTGTTCTTTATTTAATTCCATTAAGTCAGCAAGTTTAAGCAAAATATCTTTTTTTTCTTGAGTTGTTTTATTAGACCATATTTTTAATTTAAATGCAGTTAGAGCGACATCTACTGCATGATCGACGTCATTTTGTTGACAAGCGCTGATGCCTGAAATATCACGACCGTCGATTGAACTAGTTTTTTTGATGATCTCGCCATTTAATGCGTTTACATATTGCCCATTGATATATGATCGTTTTTCAATAGTTAGTAAATCAATTTTTTCTTTAATACTGTGTTGTGCCATATCAATTTATCAAAAGGGATTGTGGTATTTGGAATAAGCATAGAAGCAAGCTATATCGTGAATGATCCTGAATTAATAAGTTCGGAAATTTCTCTCTTTATATAAACCTGTCAAACTCTTGCGTTTCTTTGATTTCAATTCCTTTATCTATTTTGTTACGCATTTTTAAAATTTCTTGGTTAGAATCATGTCTAAGACAATGGAAGGTACAGTCTTTGCTTGGGTTTAGTGAATTCATAACTTGTTTACGTTGCTTACTATGCCACATATCATAAAAATCATTCTGATTCAGGTTACCTATGTGCATTTTTTCTTTCCCTCTCCAATAAGGGCATACGTAAGCACCAGAAGGACATACCAGAGTTCTTAATTCAGCGGCAGGGCAACTGGTATAGTCTTTTTCTTGTGAAGATTGTTTTCCTTCTAAGGAAAAGTCTAAGTTGATGGCTTTTATGATTGAGAAATTGTTACTTGATAACTCATCTAAACGAGATATTTCTTGCATAGCTTGTTGCATCAGTTGTTGATCATGCACCATAAGAGCATGATCAATGCCATCCCGAAATTGATAACTGGGTTTTACTTCAAAATAGTCACAGCCTATCTCTTTTGCTAGTTTGGCAGCTGAATATATTTCATGGACATTGGAAATAACACCATTACCATCGCTTGGTGTTTGTATGAGAAAAGAATACCCTAATTTTCCTTGTTTGACTTTAGCCAGTTTTTTCATGTTACTGATTATATGATCAAATTTAGAGTCTCCTCCTTTAGATGGGCGCAATTTACCAAATGTCTCCGTAGTTGACGCATCGACTGAAACTCTTGTCCAGTGTGCATACTTTGCTATTGATTCTAGGTGTTTGTGGATAAATGTGCCATTAGTAGTAATGCCAATATGTATATCGTGATCTCCTAAATAGTCAATAAATGGACTGATTGCAGGATGAGCTAATGGTTCACCTCCACCAATTAAAACGACACCTTTTACTCCAGTATTGTAAAATTCCTCTCCAAGTTGGAGTAAACGCTCGTTAGAAAATCGATTTTTAGTTTTCATTATATCTTCACTGATACAACCTGGACAAGCAAGGTCACATGCTTCAGTCGTATCAAGTTCAACAATTAAAGGGGAATCACTTCCTGATTTCCAATTAGTTTTTTTAATTTTTTCATAAACAAACTTCTGATGAAGCTTAGAAACTAGATTCATTTTTTTTGGCATGTTTTATGTGTTTTTTTATCTGTAGAGTAGAAGTATGGTTTATAGAAAGTTTGTTAAATGTATAATTTTGAAGTTAAAGATATAACCTTTAGCAAATCAGAGAAGTATTTATGAATTCAGTTAAACGCAATAGACTAAACATAATACCATTTAATAAACCGTACGTGACAGGCGATGAAATTGGATATATGTCACTAGCAATGAAAAATGGACATATTTCAGGTGATGGGGATTACACAAAAAAAGCACAATTGATTCTGGAACAACACTTTCAAAGTCAAACAAAAGTACTAGTAACTACATCTTGTACGCATGCCCTTGAAATAGCAGCAATTTTATTAAAACTTCAACCTGAAGACGAAGTGATTTTTCCCTCATATACTTTTGTATCAACAGCATTGGCTTTTGTCATGCATGGTGCAACACCTGTATTCACAGATATTCGCCCAGATACTTTAAATATTGATGAAACAAAGATTAGTGGATTAATTACCGATAAAACACGTGCTATTGTAGTCGTTCATTACGCAGGGGTTAGTTGCGAGATGGATGTCATCATGGCTATTGCAACAAAAAATAATTTGTTGGTAATTGAAGATAATGCGCACGGATTGTATGGCCAATATAAGAATCGAAAATTAGGTACTATTGGGCATTTAGCAACACAAAGTTTTCATGAAACAAAAAATATTAGTTGTGGTGAAGGCGGAGCCCTGGTTATTAATGATGATCAGTTTTTAGAGAGAGCTGAGATTATTCGTGAGAAGGGGACAAATAGAGCTAGTTTTTTTCGTGGACATGTTGATAAATATAGTTGGGTAGATAAAGGGTCCAGTTATATAATGTCTGACCTTTTAGCAGCGTATTTAACAGCTCAGTTATTGCACGCTGAGGATATTCAAAAGCAGCGGAGGCTAATATGGTATGAGTATTATCACGGGCTTGAGTCATGGGCAAAGAAAATTGGTGCGAGTTTGCCTGTTGTGCCCTACGAATATACACAAGCCTACCATATGTTTTATCTTTTAATGCCTGATTCTAAGGTGCGAACTCAATTTCTTAAATACTTAAATGAAAATGGTATACAGGCTGTGTTTCATTATATTCCTTTGCATAGTTCCCGTATGGGGATGGAAAGTGTTAGGGGGGGCAGAGATTGTCCAGTTTCTGAAGCCATATCAAAACGAATTGTTAGATTACCCTTCTTTTTTGATTTGACTCCGGAACAACAAGAATATGCTATTGAAAAAATTATTTTATTTGGTACGTGAAATTTTAAATTTCATTGGATTGCTCAAGAATATAGTTTAGATTATCAATAGTAGATTCGATTACATTTTGAGGGGTGTGAAAATAGTAGTCTATGATTTTTGAATTAGCTACAGCACATTGTCGCCTGATTTCAGTATGATTGATTAATTTATCTGCTTTTTCAATGTATTCTTCATAACTATAAGACATGAAAGGTATAGAGTATTCTTTGATAAGTTGTTTGGCAAAAGCTTTGTTTTTGTCATTACCGTAAAGATCATTAGACATATTTATTATTTTTTGGTGATTTTGTGGGGTTGTGAATAAGTTCTCTTTCTTTTGAAAGGAAATTGACGCTTTTTTAGCTGCCATTGTTCGCAGCAAAGTGTGTCCGCACATAAAAGAAAAGGTATCAAGGAAAATATCAATAACAGTGGCATAAATATTAATATCTACCCAGCCAATAAAGTATGTTTGTTTGGAAACCCCATTTTGTTCAAAGTATGACTGAATATAATTGTCTTGGTTTCTTCCTGTCCATAAATAACCACAACTAGGGTTCTTTTTTAAAACCATGACAACAGCGTTAAGAAAAGGTTTGTCCCTTATGATACTTTCTCTAGCATAAGTACCTAATAAAATAGGGTGTTTTGAATAATGAGAACGTATTCTTTTTCCTTCTTGATATTCTTTTTTAGAGGAATGGAAGTTAAATATGCCATTAAAGCTTATCCATTGAATGTTATTAATAGTTTGCATTGCACCTGAAAGGTGGAACTGTAAATAATGATCAATAGAATTAATTGTTATACCTTTATATTTTACTGGTAGCCATGCTTGATGAGGCGCAATGCGCATACCAAAAGCAAATGGCATAAAAAGGCCTAAACAACCCCAAATAAGCAGTTGGGTATTATCTATTGCTATTTGGTCTCTCAGTTTTAGAAAATGATTGAAATGGTCAGCTTGAGGAAAGTGTTCAGTTAAGTTAAAAATCTCAATATTTAACTGCTTAAAATATTCCCGCATCGCATCATCATGCCCTGCTAAAAAATAAGCTTTAAATCTAAAGTCATTATTGTCTGATTGATTATAATTAGATACTAAGGAGGTAATGTGAATAATGTGGGCCAACATACTTTCGGTATGGAAAAAAAAGGCAATAAGAGTTTTAGCTGGTTTGTTTGTTTGTTGTTTTTGTGGGGGTAATTTAGAGGCGATGGCTTTCCCCATGCTTTCAAGATCTTTGACCCACATAGATACATTGTGAGCAAAAAACTCTTGGCTATCTTTTTGGTAAAGGTAAGCGTTATAAATGATATTTTCTAAATATAAAGCCAGTTCAGGTAGATTGTTTTTTGCAGAGCTAATTAAGAATGGTGAGATAAAATAGGTATAGATTTGGGTTTTATAATCATTAACACCAGGTTTATTAAACTGAAGATTTTCTATTAAGGTAGGTAATAGTTTAGGGATTGAGTAGAAAATTTGGATGTTTTCATTTAATAGTTGATAAAGTTTAGTGAGCCATCTATCTATAGATGGGCAATTTTTAGTGGCTATTATTAAAGCAATTTCTTCATATACCATTCCTTGATAAGCATCTATTTCTAGTGATTCAAAAAGAAAGTTTAGGGCTTTTTCTTGATTATTGGCATGAAAATGAGCAAGTCCCTGTAAATAGAATAAGGTTTTATTTTTTTTATGCTTATTTAAAGCAATATTCAATATCTCAATTGCATGAGCATAGTGTTGGTTTTCAAGGGTTTCTATCACTATGGTGATGATGTATTCAATATCAGCAGTTTTAATTTCTTTAAGTGTTGTATTTTGTATTATCTGCTGCTGGATGGGAGCAAAGCTTTGTTTGGCCTGAATCTCTAAGGTATTTAACTGCATGTTCGGGGATAAAAATATGTCAGGTGTATCCAGTAGGGGTAAAGTATTTTGAATAAGGCGTTCAGTTAAGTTAGCTGATTTTAATTCTACAGGTAGATGGATATTGAGTGTGTTGTTCAACGTTGTATTTTCAATGTTGTCATCAAGAGTTATACAGGGGGTTTGAACAAAATTGGCTGCGATAAGATAATTATGTTGACTGGAAATGACTAGTTTTGCTTCTGCAAGTGTAGTTAGCCAAGTATTTGCAGTATGACAATTAATAAAACCCCAGTTGTTTGGTGAGTTTACTAATAAAGAATGTAATAGTTGAATGCTATGATTTGTTGGCTTTATCTCTGTTTTGGCTTCTATTAACACTTGTATAGTAAAGCCATTATTGCTAATTAGGGTGATATACTCAGCTAGATCTGTCAGTATTTCTTTAGAAAAAAACTCAATTCCAGTAATAACGATAGCGTTGCTTTTTTGAATAGATGAGAGTGAGTAGTTATTTCTAATATATAGTGGTATTAGGCTAAAAGAAGGAGTATGTTCAATTCCTATTTGATTTAAGAATATACTACTGGTTGAATCTTGAGTGGTAACCGCATCAAGCTGAGAAAAAATATTTTGGTATATAGAATTGTCTACAGGCTGTTGTAATTGTAGATTAGCCGTAATAGATAAGTTTATTAAAAAAACAGCTTTGTTATAAAGTACTTTGGCTATTTGAATAATGCTTAATAGCAGGCATGCCATTTTATCTGAAGCCCCTAAAATACCATGCCCATTGATAACAATATATTCAGCATCTGTTATTAGTTGGTGGAGTTTGGGGTTCGATTGGCAAAAACTGTTTAAGTGGACTGAATTGTTACATTGCTCCAGTGTGACTGAGCTTTTATACTTAGCAAGTTCTTTACTATAAATGTTATCAATTTTTAAAATAAGCCCGTTAAGTGTTTGAGAGATAACATCATTGATACAGGTTTCCCCCCAGTTATTGATATCAGCGCGGTTGTTAATAAAAAGTGCTGTAGGTAATTGTTGATATGATAAATAAGGTAAGCAAGATTTATTCGCCTGGATAGTTGATAAACGCTGGATGATTTCTGTAAATTCAGATGACCAGTTATTAATAAGTTTTTGTCGAAATAAGGTAATACAAGAATACCAAAGACAATCTTGTTTATTAATCCCCCATCGCCAGTCAGCCGAAAGAGGGGTTAGTAACCAGGTTGGAGTGCCAAGTGCACAGGATAAATGTATGGTTGAATTGTCAATAGAAATAACTAGATCAAGTGCTGCAGTTTGTGCTGCAAAGTTGTCCATATTACTAAGAGGGAGAGAGTCCTCCCAATGATGAACAATAATATTATGCTGTTGTTTTAGTTGATTAATGACTGCAGATTGATCTCCATATTGTAAATTTATAAAGTGACAGTTTTCTTGCCTTAGTAAATTATGCCATTGATCAAGCTCTATTGTTCTAGGAGAACTTGTCTGTGTTTGAGCACCGCCTTTCCAAGAAATGCCAATTTTGAGTCCTGGTCCCAGTTTTTGGTAGCGTTGCTTCCATATTTTAGTGCTGAGAGAGTCAGCTATTAAATAAGGGCGAGGTGAGGGGAAGTCACTAACATGAGGGCGAATGTATTTGCCTAATTTACTAATAGTGGAGGTAACATCAATAGCATTTTCAGTAATAACCTTTGATAGTTGGCTTATTTCATAACCTGAAATGATTTCAATATTGTTGAAGGAACGATGGTAAAGGTCTACTAATCTTGGTTCGCAAGCAACAAAGCATTGTTTGGCTGATTTGGCTATTTCAGGGATTAGTTGAGCAAACATAATTTCATCACCAATACCTTGGTCACCATAAATGAGGATGCTTTTACCTTTGAGTGAGCACCCGTTCCAGCGTGGTGCTGGTAAAGGTTCCGAAAAATCATCTTTTTTTCGTGTTAAGTGCTCCCAGCCTGTCTTAAAGTTTCCTAATGTGAGTTGTAAAAAACTGATATCAAAATTTAACTCTTCATCTTTTGGTGCTATTTTAATGCCTTCTTTAAAGGCATGTTCTGCTTCAATATAATTACCTTGGGAGCGGTAAATATTCCCTATATTATGGAAATAGGTGGCATCTTTAATTTGTCCTTCCATAGCTGAGTGGTATATTTTTTCAGCTTCTTTAGGGCGGTTTAGCTTCCATAAAATATTTGCGATATTTCTTGAAGCAGTGGATGAGTCTGGGTCGAGAGTTAATGCTTTTTCATATTGATCTAAAGCTTGGTCTAATAGGTTCTGCTCTTGATAAACGGCTCCAATATTAGAAACTGCAGGAATGTAGAGAGGGTCAAGCTGGTTGGCAAGCGTAAATTGTTCAAGAGCTTTATCCAATTGCTCCATAGCTAAATAAACATTACCTATATTATTATGGAAATCAGCGACACCAGGTTTAATATCAATGGCTATTGAATGGAGTTTTAAAGCCTTATCAAATTCTTGATTGTTAAAAGCAATAATACCTAGCAGGTTTAATGTATCGGGCTCTTTTGGGTCTAAAGATAAAACTTCGTGGTATAGCGTGGAAGCTTGTTCTATTTTATTTTCTTGATGAAATTTAAATGCTTGGCTAAATAGGTTTTGTATTTTTTGATGTTTTAACATTGGTGAGCATTCTCTTCTTATTCTCGTTGATGATTTCACTTTACTATCAGTCCATCATGTTTTTGATGAAAAATAGAAGATATCTCAAGCGTAGCATAAAACTGGTAATAGACTTCTCTTCAATAGCTGGTATTCATGTTTATTAATTAACCACAGGTCAAAGAAAATAAAAAATCATGTAGCCTTGATGTAGTGAAATGAAATCAAGGGAAAGTTAAGATAAACCTTGATACCACTTTGCTTCATCAAGACTACAAAAGCTTAACTTAATGACAGCTTATTTCTTAACGAAAAAATAATTTACTGAGTTTTTATAAACCTGTGGTTTGTATAGAGCCATGAACAATTATTGGATGGTGGTAAAACTAAAAGCAATAATTTTTAATTTATTTGAAAAATAATTAAAGTTTAAAAAACTGCTGTCGATAACTAAAGTGAATTTAAAAGAAACTGAAAACGATTGTTTCTTAATTAATTAGAATGCTGCTGGATAACCAGGGCATATATTTGGAGAATTATCATGGCACAAGTCATTAACACCAACGTATTGTCGCTAAATTCACAGCGCAATCTAAATAAATCACAAAGCTCTTTAGCAACTTCTTTGCAACGTTTATCTTCTGGTTTACGGATTAACAGTGCAAAAGATGATGCGGCTGGCTTGGCGATTTCCGATCGTATGTCCTCTCAGATTAGAGGTCTTAATCAGGCAGCAAGAAATGCTAACGATGGTATCTCTTTAGCGCAAACAGCTGAGGGTGCATTAGCCCAAACAGGCGATTTGTTACAAAGAATGAGAGAACTATCCATTCAATCAGCCAATGCGACTAACTCTTCATCTGATAGAGCATCTATTCAGGCTGAGGTTAGTCAATTAGTTCAAGAGGTTGATAGAATTGCTAGCACAACTGAATTTAATGGACTTAAATTATTAGATGGTTCTTTCTCTTCACAGGCTTTTCAAGTCGGAGCTAATTCAAATCAAACTATTAATGTTAGTATTACTGGCGCGGCATCAAAAGATTTAGCAAATTATTCGCTTTCAGGAGCAAGTGCTACTAACGGTGAAGGTACTGCGAGTTCACTTGCTGTAACTTCTGGGGCTGCGGCTGCAACAGCTATTTCGGCTCAAACACTGACTGTCTCTGGCTCTGGAGGAACTAAGGCTATAGATGTAACGCTTGCTTCAAGTGCTTTTGATGCAGCAAAAGCCGTGACTGCTGAAGAGGCCAGTACGGGGGTGACTGCAACAGCAACTACAACTGTTGAATTAGATTCTATTGATGCAGGTACAGTAACTATGACCTTGGGCACCAGTAACTCAACGTCTACTTCAACAATAAGTGCTACTGTATCGGCAACAGATGTCAGTTCATTAGTAACAGAAATCAATAAAGCAACTGGATCTACAGGGATTACAGCTGCAGTTGATGGGACTAAAGTGGTGTTAACTCAAGCTGAGGGGCATGATATTACATTGGATGATTATGCCAATACTTCGGGTGCGGGTGCTACGTCCATGACATTTGATACCATTGGTGGCACTGGAGGTGACTCAGTAACTGTAGTAAGTAGTGCGGCAGGTACAACAGCTGATAGTACAAGAGCGACAGGGGTTGTCACCTTTAACTCATCAAATGGTTTTACTGTTGCATCTAGTGATGCAACTGGCGTTAACGGTATTTTGGAAGCTGCGCAAGATACAGCTCTAGGTTCAACTGCTTCCTTGTTAAGTGATATTAGTGTAACAAGTGCAACCAGTTCTCAAAGTGCATTGGATGTAATTGATGCCTCTTTATCGGCTATTAATGATAAAAGGGCGAGTTTAGGTGCAACACAAAACAGGTTTGAAGCTACTATTAATAGTTTGAATACCACTTCTGAAAACTTAAGTGCTGCTCGAAGCCGTATTCTAGATACTGATTTTGCTGCAGAAACAGCAAACTTGACTAGATCGCAAATCTTACAGCAAGCAGGTACTGCCATGTTGGCTCAGGCTAACCAAGTACCACAAGGTGTTTTGAGTTTACTTGGGTAATAAATCTGAATGAGGTTGAGCCTAGTAGTATACTGGGCTCATTTTCTTCAGTCACATTTAGGAGTCGGTTATGGACATTAATCAAAACCAGACAAATTTATCCCCTGTTGACTCTAAGTCTTCGGGGTTTTCTGCCTTGCAGAAGCAAGATGAAAAGCGATCGAAAGAAAAAGTGGTTAAGTTGGATGAAGCCAAGTCTTTATTAGAAACAATACAAGATAAAAAACGGGTGAAGTTAGAAAAATCTCAAATTGAACCTGAAATTAAAGATTTATCTTCAGTTGTTGCTAAAATTAATGAGCAAGTTCAAAGCGTTCAGCGAGATCTTGTGTTTTCAGTTGATAAAGAAAGTGGGCGGGAAGTTGTGACCATCAAAGATTCGAATAGTGATAAAGTCATTAAGCAAATCCCATCAGAAGAAATGCTGGATTTGGCTCGTAACTTAGATGAGCAATTAGAAGGTGATCATAATGCTAAGGCTATCAATTTGTTTAGCTCTAGCGCATGATTAAGATAAATTATTTATTGAATTAATTAAGGGGGCAATATGGCACTGACAACATCGGGTATTGGTTCTGGGCTTGATATTGATGGATTGGTCTCCCAGTTGGTTGCCGCGGAAGGGCAAGCTCCTTTATTGCGCTTAAATAAGAGAGAAGCTTCTTTTCAGGCTGATTTATCTGCTTTTGGGCAATTGAAATCTGCGCTTAGTGAGTTTAAAACAGCTTTAGGAGGAATGGATAATGAGTCCGCTTTTCAGCCTAGAACTGTTTCATCTAGCAACTCCGATTTATTTACCGCTGTGGGTGATAATACCGCTGTTCCTGGCAGTTATAATGTTGAAGTATTAAGTCTGGCTCAATCCGCTAAGGTGCGTTCAAATAGTTTTGCAACAAACACTGAGGAGATTGGTACTGGTACTTTAGATATTTCTTTGGGAGCAACTACTTTTCAGCTTACTCTTGATTCAAGCAATAATTCTTTGACGGGGGTTCGTGATGCTATTAATACCGCGACTGATAACCCTGGAATTACGGCTTCTCTGGTTAACGTAGATGGCGGGCCTCAGTTAGTATTAAGTTCCACTAAGATTGGTACAGATAATACTATTACTATAGCAGCAACGGATGATGATGGTGCGGATGGTTTCGATTTAACTCGGCTTGATTCTACTAATCTTACAGTGACTCAGGCTGCTTCTGATGCAACATTCAATTTGGATGGCCAATTAGTCACACGAGGAAGTAATAGTTTTTCTGATGTGATTACTGGAGTAACAATTGATCTGAAAAAAGTTGAAGTAGGAACGACTGAAACATTGACCGTAGCCTTGGATGAAGGTGGTGTTGAATCAAAGGTTAATAGTATCGTAACGGCTTATAATGCATTGACAGACCTAATGAAAGGGTTGTCAAAGTATGATGCTGAGACAAAGGTAGCAGGCGCCTTACAAGGCAATTCTACTTTAAGAGGAATTCAGACTCAATTACGAAAGATTATTTCAGAGCCTCGTAGAGATTTAGTTTACGGCTCTTTAGCTGAAATTGGGGTGAAAACTAATGAAGCAGGTCATTTAGCAGTAGATAGTGAACTGTTTAATAAAGTGTTAACGGCTGATTTTAGCTCTATCTCAAAATTGTTTGTTGGTGATGATGCATTGGTTTCTAAGCTCAATACAACACTTGATGGTTATTTAGCTTCTGATGGTGTTATTGAGTCTAAAACAGACAGCTTAAAAACGGGGATTGATGATGTTGCTGATGGCAGGCTAGAATTGAATAAACGATTGGCAGCAATTGAAAAACGTTATAAAACTCAGTTTAATGCAATGGATACCTTATTGGGACAACTACAAGGGACGGGGGATTTTTTAACTCAGCAATTAGGTAATTTACCTGGTGTAGTAAGGGATAAAAAGTAACTGGGTAAAAGGTACTTTATTTTAGTCATTTTTCAAAAAAAGATTGCCAATTAATACCTATATTCAAGTCAGAAGGAAGCTGCCCTAATCTATTAAATTTTTTTGTTTTCCCAAAGGTATAGTGGCTGTCGTGGCAAAGATAACTTTGTTTAACAATAGGCCAAATAAAATGTCTTAAGAATCGTTGGTCAATGGTTCTTTCTTTTGTATGGTTATCGTAATAATCTACAATTAAATTGGCTATGCAAGGGAGTGCGCCTCGTACTCCTCCCCACATGCCAGCATGGATAAGTTCAGTATGAGAGGCATAGTCGCGCATAATATGGAAATATTTGTTTGAGTCGATCCATTCGTCAACGGCTATACGTTCTTGTGTATTAACAATACAATCGCAATCACGAATAATATAACGGTCTACCTTGGGATCATCTGCAACAAAAAAACGCCAAAATAAACCAAAAAAAGGTAAGGTGTTTTTATCTAAAACACGCACTTCAGCCCCTCTGGTTTTTAATTGTTCAATAATATGAGGTGCGACACTGGTATCACAGTAAAATCGACATTTCCAGCTAGGATAAATAATGGGAGCTAGAGTGGCATTCAGAATAGCCCCTTCAGTGTATTCTGGTTTATCCCCCCATAAACTGAATGAAATAATGTTTTTTTGAGGCTGGCTTGCATCAAACTTTGTGGGTTTAGTTTTTATTGTATAAGGGAGGGAGGAATGTGCTGAAAGTTTGTTTAAATTTTCAGTAGAAAAAGCTTCTTTATCTTTTGTTTCTAGGGCTTTATTTCCATAAAAACAGGTGTTTTTTTTATCATTTAGTAACCCATAAATATGGGCAAGACCATCGCAAGCACGATGATTATTAGGGGATAATTGATAAGAGTTAAGAAAGTAGTCTTTTGCACTATTCAGGTTTCCTTGTAATAAATTATATAAACCCGCATCCGTTAAAAGTTCAGAGTTTTTAGGGTCCAATTGTAGGAGTTTTAAAGTACATTCTAGTGTGCTACTAATATCATTGGCAGCATAAAAACATTGAGAAAAATAATGATAATCGTCAGCTAAGAAGTCTCTGTTATTAAGAGAAATAGCTTGTTTTGCATAAATAGCAGCATCTTGAAAACGTTCATTTTGTAATAAATGTTTACTGAAATTAATTGATTGTTGAATTTCGTCAGTTTCGGTTGATTGCTTTATAAAATGTTGATATTCATCTTTGATAGACTGCATGGCTATATTTTCTTCATGGAGATAATCGATTATATTAGCATTTTTTTAGTCGATTTAAAGCCCAGTTAACATGTTCTTTCACAGTCTCAGAGTCATGTGTTTGATGCTGCAATAAAGCATTTATTGTTTGTTCTGTCGGATTGCTATTCCCCAAAGCCACTGCAATATTTCTAAGCCAGCGAATATACCCAATCCGTCTTATCGCTGATCCTTCCATCTTTTTTAAAAACTCTTTTTCAGTCCAATTAAAAAGTTCAGCTAATTGGGTATCGTTTAAATTATGTCTGGGGCTGTAATCTTTTTCAGTTGAAACTCTGGCAAATTTATTCCAAGGGCAAATAAGCTGACAATCATCACAGCCATAAATTCTATTCCCTATTGCTGTTCTATATTGTTCAGGGATGGAACCATGCAATTCGATGGTTAAATAGGAAATACAACGACGTGCATCTACTTGGTAAGGGGCTACAATAGCTTGAGTGGGGCAAATATCAAGACAGGCAACACACTTACCGCAATGATCTGAAACAGGGCTATCTGTAGGGAAAGGGATGTTGGTATATATTTCACCCAAGAAAAACCAAGAGCCTGCTTTTCGGTTAATAATATTAGAATGTTTACCAACCCAGCCTAGACCTGCTTTTTCGGCAATGGCTTTTTCTAATACGGGGGCGCTGTCTACAAAGGCGCGGTAACCAAATTGGCCATGCTCTGCTTCTATCATGCTGGCTAGTTTCTGTAATTTATTACGCATTATTTTATGATAATCTCTGCCTAATGCGTAGCGAGAGATGAAGCCTGCAATAGGATTATCTAATACTTGAGATATTTGTTCGGAGGTTTCAGGTAAATAGTCCATACGGACAGAAATAATGCTGACGGTCTCTTCAACTAATAAACCGGGCCGGCTTCTTTTTAGGCCATGCTTATGCATGTAATCCATATCAGCATGAAAACCTTTATCAACCCAGTTATGTAAATGTTTCTCAGCTGTTTGTAAATTAGTATCAGTTATACCTACTTGCTGAAAACCTAACTCTATTCCCCAGTGCTTAATTTTATCTGCAAGTTCAATATTGTTTTGCTGCTTAATTGTATGCATAGAGGTATAGCAAATATAATGGTGGTTTGATTCAGCTATTTTAACCAATTCAATGCAAAGTTTACCTAATAAATTATATTCAGTTGAGCAAGTGAGAGCAATGGATCGTATGGCGATTGAAGATTGCGCCATACCTGGGATTGATTTAATGCGTAAAGCGGGAGGCGTGGTTTTTGATTTGATACAAAAAGATTATGCGTCTAAAAGTATTGTTGTTCTTTGTGGTGCTGGTAATAATGCTGGGGATGGTTATGTCATAGCACAACTAGCTAAACAGCAGGGTATAAGTGTTATTGTTTATTATGTATCGGATCCTAACTATTTAACAGGGGACGCAGCTACTGCTTATCAGGATTATGTAGATCAAGATGGGCAGGTTGTGGCTTTTGATAATAGTTTAGAGTTAAGGGATTGTATTGTTGTTGATGCATTGCTGGGCACAGGTATCGGTCGTAATGTGTCGGGTGTATATGCAGATGCTATTTCCCTGATTAACCAAAATGCTGAAACAGTTATTTCTGTTGATGTTCCTTCTGGACTTAATGCTGATACTGGTAATGTGATGGGGTGTGCCGTTCGGGCAAACTGGACAGTTAGTTTTATTGGTCTTAAGCAAGGCATGTTTACAGGTTTTGCAGCAGATTATTGTGGACAGGTGGTTTTTTCTGATTTAGAACTGCCTGAAATCATTTTTAATGCTTTTAAAGAAGAAGGTCAATTTGCTAGGCAGCCAGTTTTAAAAAAACGAGATAGATGCTCCCATAAAGGTAATTTTGGTCATGTGTTAGTTGTAGGTGGTGATTTAGGCTTTTCAGGTGCGATTAAATTGGCGGCTGAAGCAGCATTAAGAATTGGGGCTGGTTTAGTTTCTGTTGCTACTCATGTCAGTCATGCTCAATCAATCAATATGACTAGGCCAGAATTAATGTGTCATGGTGTAGAAGGGTCGCAAGATTTATTGCCATTATTGAATAAGGCGACAGTGATTGTTATTGGGCCTGGTTTGGGTCAGTCGCTATGGGCAAAAGAATTACTTGAATGTGTAGTTAATAGTGATAAGCCTTTAGTTGTTGATGCTGATGCTCTTAACTTATTAGCTAAAAAACAGCAATATCGGGATAATTGGGTGCTGACGCCTCATCCTGGTGAGGCTGCACGTTTATTATCTTGTTCAACTCAAGATATTGCTAAAGATAGGTTGTTAGCTGTTTCCCAATTACAGAAATGCTATGGTGGGGTGGCTGTTTTAAAAGGCGCGGGTACTTTGATTAAAAATGCAAAGACAGTGACTTTATCTACAAAAGGTAATCCAGGAATGGCAACGGGAGGAATGGGGGATGTATTAGCTGGTATGATTGCAGGGTTAATAGCGCAGCAAGGGGCTTTATATCAGACGGCTGTTGATGCTGTCTATTTACATGGTGAGGCTGCTGATTTATCGGCTGAAGTTGAAGGTGAAAGAGGGTTGTTGGCAAGTGATTTAATGCCTTTTATTAGAAGGTTGATAAATAGATAAGTAGTCGGTAGGAGGGGCCTTTGGCCGCGAATGGAATATGATCAAGAGAGGGCGTGGCCAAAGGCCTCTCCTACCGATAAGAAATTAGTGGTTTATTCATAGGCAGGTAGATGAAAATTACATTATTAAATGAGCAAGAAACTGAACTATTAGGGGCTGAATTGTGGGGAATATTGCCTGAAAAATGTTTGGTTTTTCTGAAAGGTGAGCTTGGGGCAGGAAAGACAACTTTAACGCGTGGTGTATTGAGAGCGGCAGGACATAAAGGAGCTGTTAAAAGCCCGACTTATACTCTAGTTGAAGAATACGATATTGCGGATAGGCATTTTTTTCATTTTGACCTTTATCGAGTGAAAGAGCCTGAGGAGTTGGAATGGATAGGAATACGTGATTATTTGGCGCAACAAAGTGTCTGTTTTATTGAATGGGCTGAATTAGGTAAAGGGTTTTTACCCCAACCAGACATTGAGTTATGGATAGAGGCAGAAGATGAAAAGCGCGTTATTAGTTTTAACATTATTAATGAAAAATGGAAAAACAAAATAATACTAAGCTGGAAAAACAATGACATAGTGCTATAATTTAAACAAGAATGTTATTCTGGTTATGTGGATATGTTGAAACTCTTGAAGGTTATAATGCTTTATATGTTGCTGAGTCCAGCAATGATAGTGCATGCAAAAAATGTGCAGGTTGACTCTTTACGTTATTGGACTGCACCTGATCACACCCGTATGGTGTTTGATGTAACAACCCCAGTTACACATCAAGTATTCTTATTGGCAAATCCTGCGCGTTTAGTTATCGATTTTAAAGGCACTAAATTATTAAAAGCTTTGTCTCAACCTCCTAAAAATCATAGTTTATTTAGTCGTGTACGCACGGGTGTGAGGAATAATAAAGATTTAAGAGTGGTAGTCGATTTAAAAACAGCGGTAACGCCTAAAAGTTTTTCTTTGCAGCCGAATAAAGATTATGGCCATCGGTTAGTTGTAGACTTATTTAATAAGAACGGGACTAAAGCTGTAAACCATAAAACATCTGTAAAAGCAGTTAACAAAATCACTAAAACAGCCAAAAACAAAGCCAGAGATATTGTTATTGCTATTGATGCTGGACATGGTGGAGAAGATCCTGGTGCTCATGGGCCTAAAGGGACTCAAGAAAAAAAGGTGGTGTTTGCAATTGCTAAAAAACTAGCCGTTCTTATCAATAAAAAGAAAGGGCTGAAGGCTGTATTAGTCAGAAAAGGTGATTATTACATTAAATTGAGAAAACGTATGCAAATAGCGCGTGAGGCAAAAGCTGATCTTTTTGTCTCGATTCATGCGGATGCGTTTAAGAACTCTAAAGTAAAAGGGGCTTCTGTTTTTACTTTATCTAATCGAGGCGCATCAAGTGAAGCGGCTAGATGGCTGGCAAAACATGAGAATGCAGCTGATTTGGTGGGTGGTGTTACCTTAATGGATAAAGATGATGTATTAGCTAATGTGTTAATGGATTTATCTCAGACAGCAACTAAAGAGGCAAGCCGTAATGTAGCCGGTAAAATTCTGAAGAATTTTCAGTCAATAGGACACTTACATAATAATAACGTGCAAAAAGCAGGATTTATGGTTTTAAAATCACCTGATATTCCTTCTATTCTTGTTGAAACCGCTTTTATTTCTAATCCTGCAGAGGAACGGAAATTAAGAAGTCCAAAATATCAAAGTAAAATGGCGAAGGCTATTTATAAAGGGATTGTTAATTATTTTAACCAGTATGCTCCAGCGGATAGTTATATCGCTTTAAACTCTAGTAAAAGGCATACGATTTCTAGGGGGGAGACCTTATCTGAAATTGCTCATCATTATGGTGTGAGTATGAAGTCTATAAAAGTTGTTAATAATTTAGCGAGCAGTCAGGTGAGAATAGGGCAGGTGATTGAAATACCTAGAGGATAATGCTCACTCCGGTAGTTAGAGTCTTGCTTTAAATACTAAACGTTGAAGGAATAAGGTATTATAGATCTCTGGTTATATGTATATTTTTAAGGATACTGTTAAATGATTAAGATCTTATTAGTTGATGATCATGAATTAGTACGGACAGGGATTGAGGCATTATTAAATACTCAGGAAGGTATAAGTGTCATTGGGGTATCCAACTGTGGTGAAACTGCACTTGATATGTTAGTTGAAATAATACCCGATGTTATTTTGATGGATGTCAATATGCCTGGTATTGGCGGTGTTGAAGCCTGTAGGCGTATCTTACAAAAATATCCTGATATTAAAATTATTGCGTTATCTGTACATAATGACGGCCCTATTCCCCAGCAAATTTTGAAATTAGGTGCGCTAGGGTTTATTTCCAAAGGCTCGCCTGTTGAAGAAATGGTTTCTGCAATTCGTACAGTACACAGTGGTAAAAGGTATTTATGCTCTGAGGTTGCTAATAACCTTGCTTTTCAGGGTTTGCCTGGTGCAAATGATTCGCCATTTGAGAAATTATCACAGAGAGAGTCTGAAGTAACGAACTTAATACTGCAAGGAAAGAGTATTAAAGAAATGTCCGATATGCTCGTTTTAAGCGATAAAACAATTAATACATATCGTTATCGTTTATATGACAAGTTAAATGTAAAAAATGATGTGGAATTGACACGTTTAGCCGTTAAGTTTAAACATATTGATAGCGGTCTTATTTAGACGGTTGATAATTTATTGTTACATCCTTGTAACAATAGTAAAGAGAGCTAGCCTAAGTCTTTGGCTAGCCATGGTCCTACCGCTTGGCTTACAACTAAGGGCAAGCGTTTCCAGGCGGCAATAAATATTTGATATTTTGGATTTAGAGGATTGATATCTGGAATGCTATCCGATTTAACTAAATAAAATTCATAAAATAATGGCTTTGGCTCAAAACCCCAGTGTTTTTTGAAACGATAAGAGCCTGTTCCTTCTTTGCTGCGTCCATAGTCAAAGATTTTAATACCTTTAGCAACAGCGCGTCGCATAACTTCCCAGTACATAAAGTCATTCCCCTGTACTGCTCGTGCATATTCAGTGCCTCCACCATAGTAGGGTAAGACCTCATCCTTAAAATAAAAGTTCATGACACTAGCAATGAGTAGCCCATTCTTATCAATAATAGTCACTATTTCACATTGTTCTTTAAAAACTTGTTTTAGAGTGGAGAAATATTTTTTTGAGAAAACGGGGGTTCCTAAGTTTCTAACACTCTCTGAATAAGCCTGATAGAGGCGATCAACATCTTGATCTATTTCACTCTGTAATCCTGCTTTTATCCCTTTTCGTATCACAGCTCTTTGTTTGCGAGGGATTGCCAGCATATTTTTTTCTTCATCATCTTCAAGTTCTTTTCTAAAGGTGACATAAAGTTCTTTGTAAGGGCGTTCTGGAGTTAATTGTGTTTTATTCCGCATCTCTAAGTGATCAACACCAAGTTGTTCAGCTAGTTCGCATGCCTTTTTATTGAGTTCTGCATATGATTCTTCTTTATCAGTTAAGATTCCACCATAAACACAAAAGGCGCATGAACTGAGGGAGTTACCAAAGAGTAAGCTGTTAATATGCACTAGGGGTAAGATCCCTGTGATTTTTCCTTGATCTTCAGTGTATAAGAAGTAAGTTTTATGGCCAAAAGATTTTTCTATGACTTCTTTCCAGCCCGCTTTGTGAAAGAATGTTGAGGATGGTGAATTTTCAACAAACTCGTCCCATTGTTGTATAGAAGAATCATCTAATGTTTTAATCATATAGAGCCTTTAAAGGTGAATAGAAAAGAGGGCGTTAAGCAAAGTAGGGTGAATTCTTGAGTAATAATTAGGCTATTATTTATTTTGTTAAAAATACATTTTCCATGGTGTCCCAGTTAAAATCAGTTAATAAACAACTAATTCGTTGTTCCATTTTATGTAAATTTAAGTAGTGCCTAAATTTGGTTTTAAAGTTGAGACCTTCTTGTCTTGGTTGTTTTGGATCAATTTCCCAAGGGTGGCAATAAAATATAGCTGATTGGTTGCTAGAGTTAATATGATGAAATGCCCATTTTGAAAACATATACGGGTAAAATCTAAAAAAACCACCACCTCCACAAGGTATGTTTTTTTGTCCAAATTTTATAGTGCTTATGGGAATTTCTAAGAAATCAGAACCTTTTATTGGCTGGTAGCTAAATCGGGGGGCATCTGGGATGCCATATAAATCATGTTTTACTGGGTATACGCTAGAGCTATATTTGAATCCTTCTTCGGCTAAAATATCATGAGCCCATAAGTTTTCAGTATTAATAGAATAACTTGCAGCACGGTAGCCTAATATTTCTTTACCACCAAGGTCTTCAAGTATTTTTTTTGTACGAATAATATCAGTTCTAAATTGATCTGGTGTCTGTTCTGTGACTCGAATATGTTCGTAACCATGACAAGCAAGTTCATGCCCCTCAGAAATAATTCTGTTTATAAGTTGAGGGTAACGCTCAGCAACCCAACCTAAAGTGAAAAAAGTTGCTTTTGTCTCAAATTTGGCTAAGACATCTAATATTCTATGGGTATTTTTTTCAACACGATGCTCTATACTGTCCCATGTGTTTTTATCTATATAAGGTTCAAATGCAGAGACTTGGAAATAGTCTTCAACATCGATTGTCATAGCATTATGAAGGGTTTTATTTTGCATTTTAGGTTTGTAGAGGGCTTTAATATTAAAGATGGAAGTTTAAATTTTGTCTTATGTACCTGTTAAAAAATTTAACATTTTACTGGTCTTTTTTTATTCCATGTCGCATAAATAGTGCGTAGCACATGGAAGTGCAAGTATAGCTCGAAGCTAGGATGCTGGTTGCGACCGTAGCTTGCTAAGCGCCAATTTATGCGCCTTGAACCTGAAAAACCCCTGCGTAAAAAAATAAATTAATTATGTATAGGTACTTAATCATAGGCATCATTTAAATCTAGCTGTATTAAAATGGCTTTTCTTAGTAGTGCACGTTCCTTGTTAAGGGTTTGAGTTAAATCTATAACTTTTTGCTCTAAAATATCTATTCTTTGGTCTTGGCCTGGAGTTAGTTTCTGTACAGGGGGGTGAATATGGGTATCATCAGTCGCTATTTCAACTTGGGCTTGTGTATCAGGTGTAATGGAGTCATAATCAGCTTCAATTTCACTAATAACGTGCTTGATGCTTTTTAGGTCAATAACATTTAATTCTTCTAAATAGCCATACAATAAAATTCTATCCGATAAAGTATTAATCAGTCTAGGAATGCCCTTGGTAAATTTGTATATTTCTGGAAAAATATCTTCTTTAAATTGAGGGTTGTTTTTCCATCCTGCTTTGCTTAATCTAAATAGAATGTATTGTTTTATTTCATCTTCTTCAATAGCTTTTAGATGATGGGTGGCAACAATTCGTTGTTTTACCTGCTCCATACCTGGTGAGTAAAGCTGTCTGCCCAGTTCTTCTTGTCCAACTAAAAATATCTGTAGAATGGGTTTTCCTTCCCATTCGAAGTTAGAGAGCATGCGTAATTCTTCAATTGATTGTCTTGGTAAATTTTGTGCTTCATCAACAACAAGAAGGACTCGCTTTCCTTTTTTTCCACTCTCTTTAAAAAAGGTTTCTAAACGGCCTAATAAAGTTGCTTTGTTATCATCATATTCATAGGCCAGTTTAAAAACTGTTGATAACATTCTTAAGGTATCTTCTGCACCCACCTGTGACGTAACCATGACTCCAATAATAATTTCATTGTCCTGTTTTAAAGACTGGAACAGCTCTTTAACAAGCATGGTTTTTCCTGTACCTGCCATACCCGTGACAACAACAAAGCCTTCGCCCTGTACTAAACCATAACGTAAATAGGCTTTAGCCCTTTTATGGCCTGCACTATCAAAGAAGAAGTCTAAATTTGCATTTAGTTGAAATGGGTTTTGTGTGAGACTATAAAAATTTTTATACATTTTAAAATTGGAGTGATAAATTAGCCGTAATTCTATTTTCTGTATAGCTATTAAAATTACTTGTTGAGTCTTGGTTTATATAACTATAGCCAAGACTGCCATCTAAGCGTTTTAAAATCCGACGAGTTATAAAGATAGAAGCATCAAACCGGTTATCTGTAAAACTATTTAAACCTGAGGATTCTGTTTTTTGCCATCCCAAGCGAAGGTTTGAACTGGTTCGTCTAGTAAATTCCCAGTCCCAACTACCTGATGCTCCAGTTACTTCTTCGTCATTACCACTTAGTTCGAATGTCCTGTATATCTTAAAAAATCGACTATTAATGTTGCTTTTTCCTGTTCTAAAGGAGAATGAAATGTCGGCATTTTGGGTGGTAAAAACTTCATCTGTTAATGTAGGTAAAGTTGTATTATTGCCTGTAAAACCAGTATTTGATGTATTTGAAACCTGTTGATCAAGTAATAGTTGTTGTGTCGTTGTTGTTGTTTCTGAATATCCTAGGCTCCAGGATGATCTTCGTGTTGTATAGTCTAATTGTGAGCTCCATGTGCTACCAGTATTTAAACCAACATCATTTAAAGAATATGTAGATATCCAGTGCAAGCGATTAAAAGGAGAAATTTCAATAGTAACAAATTTGTTATTCCCGTAACCAGCTTCTATCCTAAAGCGATTACTGGGTTCCCATTGCCCACCAAAGGTATAGAAAAAACCATTGTTATTGCTATTGGAGTTAGACGCAAATGAATTATTGCTATGACCTCCTCGAGCAAAAATACTATATTCTCGGCCAAGAGCATATCTAATTTCTGCTAGGGAGTCTTGAAAGCTAATATCTTCACTTTGGCTGTTGAATCTTTTACTATTGTTAAAGGATAGCGACCAGCTGAGTAGAGATAAATTATGCCCGCTTTGCAAAAAAACACTTTGGGAAAATGAATTCGTATCTGATAAGGCATTATTTCCCCCTGATGAGCTAACTGTATCGTAAGTTAATCGAATTTCACCGTCTGCAATTCCCTCAAAGTGAGGTGTCCAGTATGGGGATATGCTGAAAGTGGATATTGTTGAGTTGTCTGCAGTTCCTGAAATATTATCATTTTCAATGCGTCTATTAGATATGTTTTGTTGACTGACTGATGCGCTAGAGTCTGCAAAAAACCGGTTGTCGACAAATTCATAATCAGCATTCATTTGTAATTGATTATAAAGATCAACCTCAGCACGTCCCTGAGCGTTATAAAGCCCTTGAAGATTATAATTTAAATCTACATTTCCTCGGCCAGAAGTGCCGTTTAGTGATACTCCTGGAGTAAATTCTGTTACGAATGCTGATTTAGTCTCACTATCAGATAAAGTAATGTTATCGGAATATATTTCTCTAATATCCAAACGAGGCTGTATCATCCAGTTTAACGCTGAAGCTGAAGCGGATCCTTGATATAACGTAAGGTAAGACGTTAAAAGTAGAAAAAATATATGACGCGTGATTTGATAGTTCATTTGTTAATAATTGCCATAACCATAATAGCCAGTAGCATGGTTTTGTTGGGCTTTATTTAATAAGCCTAAAACGACATCAGAGCAGTTTTGTAATTTTTGTACTGACTCCATAACAAAGTTCTGAGGTGTGGATTCTGCTCCTACAACTAAGATAATTTGTCCCATTTGGCTCGCTAAAACTTCGGCTTGGGTTGTGGCGAGCAAAGGGGGGGTATCAAAAATAACTATTCTATCTGAATAACGTTCACTGAGTTCTTGTGAAAGAGCAATCATTTTATCGCTAGCTAATAATTCTGTTGAGAGCTTATGGCTCTTACCGGCAGTAATAATACGTAGTCCAGGTATTTCAGTTTGTAAAATAATATCTGATAAAGAAAGGTTGTCTGTTTCTAGAAAGTCAATGAGCCCTACGTCATTTTTTATTCCTAGCACTTTTGATATAGATGGTTTAGCAACGTCGGCATCAATTAATAAGACTTTTTTATCTAGTTCAGCGGCAATACTAAAAGCAAGGTTAATCGAGGTAAAGGTTTTTCCTTCACCAGGTACACTACTGGTAATTAGGATTAAGTTGGCATTTTTTATATCGCGTTTCCGAGCGCCTAAGGCATTGGTCACTAAGGGTCTTTTGATATTTCTATATTCTTCTGCAAGTCTACTGTGAGACTCGTCTTTCCTAATAAAACCATGTTCGTTTAAGTAGTCCCAATTGAACTTTACAATATCTTGTTGTTTTGCAACGTTTAATTGGTCTTCATCGATTAAATTGCTATTTTCTTCAGTACCTGAACTGTTCTTTTCTGTACTATTGTCTTTATTAATTGTTTTTGATTTTTCAAAAGCTTTTTCTAACGTATTCATAAATAACCCCAAGTACTAAGCTACTGTGTCTAACATCATTACACCAGTGTAGCTAAATAATAACAATATATTGGCTAAAGCAAACATAATAAATCGGAAACGATTTCTCTTGGCTTGAGTCTCGCTAATAATTATAGAAACAGTTCCTAGCATAGGTATACCAGTTACGTCTCTTAAATGCTTGGCTTCGACAAAGGAAGGCCTAATAAATACTGTTAATAAGGCAAGTGCTAATCCAACAGCAAATCCAATAAATAAAATTGCAGAATAGAAAATCTTCCTTTGTGGTGATGAGGGGGTATCAGGTAGGTTAGCGGGATCAACTACTTTAAATTTTAACGCGGAAACCTGAGTATCAACACTATTTGACATACGCGCTTGCTCTCTACGATCTATTAACGCTAAATAATTCTTTTTAATAGTTGAATAGTCTCTATTAAGGTTTCCCATTTCTGTTTCAATTGTTAATCGTGTATTGAACTGATCATCTTCTTTTGTTAGTTTCTTTTTTAAAGAATGAATTCTGGAGTTTATTGTCGCAATATCGGTATCAATTCTATTGAGCTCAATTTTAATTGATTGCACATAAGGGCTTGACATAGCAACTGACAATGGACCGTTTAACTTTGCTTCATCCTCTTTTTTCTTTTTTAGCATTTTTAGTTCTAAGTCTATTGATGCTATGTTTGGATGGTTTTCGGTGTATTTTAGTAACAATTCATTTTTTCTTTTTTTCAATTGTGACATCCGTATACCTTCAAATGAGGAGTCAGTATCATCGTCGGTTAAGCCCCATTTTTTACTAGATAATAATGCCTCCTTTAGTTGATTTTTAAGAACTCGTTTTCTGGATAAAAGTTCAGATCGATGCATTTGTGAGGCTTCAATAGTTTTCCTTATACCTTGGATGGCATTGATTTGACCTTCACCAGGTTGTCCTGGAAGTAGTCCTATATTATCTCGTTTAAAATTTTCTTTTGCTCTTTCAGCATTTCTAAGTCTTTGTTCATATTCTCTAATTTGATTATCAATAAATCTCTGGGCTGAATCAACATCGCCTAAAGTGGAGCTTTGAGCTTGTTCTGAGAAAACGGCTAAAACGGCTTGAACAACATTTTTAGCATTTTGCGGGTCTTTCGATGCATAGCTAATAGAAAACATTTCACCTCGTCCGCCACCAATTTTGAGAGAATTTTTTAATTCTTCAATGAGTAAGCGAGTTTTTTTTTCGGATGATCTGTCAACCTCCATATCAGCTGTTTCGGCAATTTTTAGCATATTCTGTTGGGTAAACATTAGCTTCTTCATGATTGATACTAAGCCTCTAACATCAGACTGTATAGCTAAGCCTCTTAACAGGGGTCTAAGCATTGTTCTAGTATCAACATGTACTTTGGCAGATGATTCATAAACATTGGGCATTTTGTAAACAAATGCCCAGCCAGCAATACAAATAACCCAAGCAGCAATGGTAACAAGCCATTTGTGACGGTTAATGCCTTTTGCAAAATATAAAACTTCAGAAAACTGGTCTAGCATATTTTTATTATTTAATTAAGTTGTTTTGAACTTACTAATTGGTTTTTTTGTTGACTCCCATTTCCTAGGCAAAGGAAATGGGAGGGGGGTAAATGTCATATATGAAAGCTGTTACATTAAAAGAATGCTTCAGGAATAAGTAAGACATCTCCAGGTAGAATCTTAATGTTGGCTGACACATCGCCTTCAAGTAAGTCATCAATTTTTATTCCAAACTGGTGGGCGGTCCCATCAATTCTTCTAAAAATACTTGATCTGTTTCCATCAGCATATTCACCAAGCCCCCCTAGTTCTATTAGTAAATCTAATAAGGTCATATCCTTTTTATAAGGGAATGCTTGTGCTGAAAAGCTATTTGATTGACCGCCACCGCCCCCTTCTAGTTGACCTATGACTCTTATTTGTTGCTCATAGATACCTTCAAAACCATTAACAATAACTGAAACTAAGGGTTCTCTAACAAATTGACTTAAGTTATCTTCTATATCTCTTGCTAGTTCAGAAGGTGTTTTTCCTGTTGCCACTAAATCATCAATAAGAGGAGTGCTGATTTTTCCATCTGGCCTAACGGTTACAGACTTTGAAATGTCAGGATTGTCCCATACAAAAATCTCTATGCTATCACCGGGGCCAACAATATAGGTATAGTCTGTGGGTAATTTTACGGTATTATCCAGTGGAGGATGACTACTGCAACTAATTAAAAGAAACATTGATAATAATGTTGCCACCGTTTTGAACCTACGCATACTTAAACCCCACAAAAAAACCATATTAATACTTTGAATAGCAACTGTTTTTATCAATATGAAAAACAGTTGATGAAAAATAATTATCTGCCATTAAGTTTAGCAAGTAATTTCTCAATTAAAACCTTTTCTTCAAAATTGTTCCCTTTTCCTAAATATAGGGCTTGCTTTAATTCTGATATTGCAGACATATCATTTCCTACTTCATTATATGCTACAGCTAAGTGATAGCGAAATACGGGTATGTCAGGGGCAAGTAAAATAACCTTTTTAAAAATAGATAGAGCGTGTTCTATTTCATTTGATTTTAATTGCCCCCAGCCATATGTATCAAGAAAGAAGGGATGTTTTGATTGTTTGAAGGATTGAGTGACTTGGACAGCCTTTTCAATATCTTCATCTTTTCCGTATTGATCTAAAAGTAATGTAGCTAAGTTGTTTCTTGATACATTGTGTCTAGGGTTTATAAAAATTATTTTTTCATAAAGTTTTACTGCTTCGTCATATGCCTGTTTACTTTCATAGCTTGAGGCTAGACTTAACATAAGTTTTATGCTGTCAGGGTTGGTTTTTAATCCTTTAAGATATATTTCTTGTTCTTTTTCTATATTGCCATTAATACGATATAGTCTTCCTAATTCGGTATAGATAGCTATATCTTTAATATTCTTTTGGTCTAATACCTGAGTTAAAACAGTAATTGCTTTGTTGTATTTTTTACGCCCACTAAGTAATTGGCTTTTTATAATGAATGGGGAAATATTATCTGGATTGTTTTTAATTAGGGTGTCTAAATAAACTAACAAATTGGATTGTTGGTTTAATTGTGAATAACACTCTGCTAGGTTTGTTAATGCATCTTTTAGCCAAGGAGCTTTTTCCAGTAGACTCTTGTATGCGGAAATGGCCTCACTATACTTTTTCTGATATTGAAGTATGTTTCCTCTCAAAAAAGCAGCTAGAAATATACCGTTTTTTTGAGTCTGAATAGTATTAATATGCTTATTTGCTATGTCGAATTGATTTTCTTTTATGTTTAGCTCAACCAATTGAGTTAAAAGTTTAAGATTATAAGGCTGGAACCTTAAGGCGCGTTCTAGAATTTCAATGGCATAGGGGGTATGGCCCTCACTACTCTCTTTGTTGACAATGAAATTCAAAGCTTGTAAGTTTTGGGGATTGATTTTTAAAGCGGTTTCGTAATTGATGATTGCTTTGTCTAAGTCGCCATTAATTACGTTTATTTTTCCTAATTGGGATAACGCAGCATCATTTTTAGGTTGTTGCCAGAGGACTTCTTTTAATAATTTTTTTGCAGCAGAAAATTCGTTCAAAGAAATATGAATAGTTGATTTTAAGATTTTTGCATTATTATCTTCAGGGTTATCATCTAAGGTCTTGTCAATATAAGAAAGCGCTTCAGTTGTATTTTTAGACTCAAATGCCATTTGAGCGAGTAATAATTGTAAAGATACTTTGTCTTTGTCGCTGATATTGCTATTTGTTAGTGCAGATTTAAGGACTTCTTGAACTTTGTTTTTTTTGTTTTTAGAAGATAACCACTTTGATAGCAATAATATTTTTTTATAATCGTTTTTGTGCGTCTTAACAAATGTATCCGATGTGGAGAATGCTTTTTCTTTATCGGAGGTATAAATGAGATTCAATAATGCTATTTTTGCACTCATAAGATCGGGTTCTTTAGTTATGAGGGCATTTAATATATTTTCTGCTTTTTGTGGCTTATTTGCTTTTTGATAGGTTTTTGCTAAAGCAAATTTAAGCGGTACATTATCAGGTTTGATAGTGAGTAATTCTTCATAGTCAGCAACAACAGCATCAATATCATCTTTTAATGAATCTATTTGGATTTTTAATAAATGTAGGGATAAATTATCATTATGAGTTTGCAAAAAAGGGTTTAAAAGGGCGGATGCTTCGTCAGGTAATTTTTGCTTTATTAGCATGACTACTTTTAGTGATACAGCTTCAACATTGTTAGCATCTTTTTGTAAGATTTCGTCAATGATGGCTAGCGCTTCATCACTCCTTTTCTGTCTGATTAAAATAGATGCTTTAATTGCTAGAGCATCTAACTGGTCAGGGTTTTTGTCTAAAATGATTTTAATTCTTTCTGAAGCATCATCAAGTTCATTATAAAATACTTGTACTTTACTTAATTTTATTTGGGCTTTTGTCTTTTCAGGCGCTAATTTGACCGTTTCAAGTAAATTAGCTCTCATTGCTTTGTAGTTTTTCCCTTTTTCATTTAGAAGAGCCATATAATAATAAGATTCTGCTATTAATGGGTCTTCTTGGATAGCGCTCTTGATTTCCAATTTCGATTCTTTATATTTACCTTGGTCGAAAAGTGCTATCCCTCGTTCTAAGAAAAGCCCTTTTCTTTGTTCTTCACAGCCAAGAAGGCTAAGATAAAAAAAAGTTAAAAAGAATATTGAAGAAATTTTTTTCATAATGGAATCCATAACCTAGAAAATATATAAAGTTTGTCCTGGTTTAAAGAGAGGGTGGGATGATCTTTCTTTATTTTTTTACCATCATACCGTACTCTAGATGTTTTTTTTTGAGATTATTTTTTTTGCGAGTTAAAGTGCTGAAAAATATACGAGTAGCACTTTTTACTATAATTAAACTGAGCATAATGTAAAAATTAAAGCGTTAGGATTTAGAAGTAAGAGATGGAAATAGTGCCCGGTTCTATATTTATTGCTGAGATTTAAATTGTTGACCTCATTTTTATCAATATCTATAAATTGTTAATGAATTTTTTAATATAATTCCGTAGAATACTCGTTATTTTTCTAAATTAAGAATGGGATACGTTCGGCAAGGCGTATCCCGTTTGTGCATTTATAGGTGACTGATCTTGAGTAATCCTGCTTTACTGTTATTAGAAGATGGAACAGTGTTTCATGGCGTGTCAATTGGCGCGGATGGCTGTTCTGTTGGTGAGGTTGTATTTAACACTTCATTAACGGGCTATCAGGAAATCCTGAGTGATCCTTCGTACGCGCGTCAAATTGTGACACTTACTTATCCTCATATAGGTAATGTGGGTACAACCAGTGAAGATGATGAGTCAAACACAGTTTCGGCAAGCGGCTTGGTTATTCGTGATTTACCGCTGCAATTAAGTAGTTGGCGTAGTGAAAAATCATTACAGCAATATTTGCAGGATAATAACGTAGTTGCTATTGCTGATATTGATACGCGTAAATTAACACGTATATTACGTGATAAAGGTGCGCAAAGAGGCTGTGTTGTCGCAGGTGAAAATATCGATGTTGCAACAGCTGAAAAAGCAATAGCTGGTTTTTCTGGTTTAAAGGGTATGGATTTAGCTAAAGAAGTGACTACAGCTGAACAATATGACTGGACAGAAAATACTTGGTCATTAATCGATGGTCATTCAGAAGCAGAAAACTTAACTAAACATGTTGTTGCTTATGACTTTGGTGTTAAGCGAAATATTCTTCGTTTGCTAGCAAATAGAGGGTGCAGAGTTACAGTCGTTCCTGCAACAACGCCTGCTGCGGATGTGCTGGCGATGAACCCTGATGGTGTATTCCTTTCTAATGGGCCTGGTGATCCAGAACCATGCACTTATGCTATTGAGGCGATCAAAACAATTCTAGAACAAAAAATGCCAACTTTTGGTATTTGTTTAGGGCATCAATTACTGGCTTTAGCTAGTGGTGCTAAAACTGAGAAAATGAAGTTCGGTCATCATGGCGCTAACCATCCTGTACAAGAAAAATCCTCTGGTCGAGTGATGATTAGTAGTCAAAACCATGGTTTTGCTGTGGATGAAAAAACATTGCCTGCAAATATTAATGCAACTTATCATTCATTATTTGATGGAAGCTTGCAAGGGATTGAGCGTACAGATTGTCCAGCAATGAGCTTTCAAGGACACCCAGAAGCCAGTCCTGGTCCACATGATGTAGAGTCATTATTTGATCAATTCATCGAAATGATGGATACACATTCAGCTAACAAATAACAGAGTAGATTTAACGAACTATGCCAAAAAGAACCGACATAAAATCGATTTTATTATTAGGTGCAGGCCCTATCGTGATAGGTCAAGCATGTGAGTTTGACTACTCAGGAACACAAGCGTGTAAAGCATTAAGAGAAGAAGGTTATCGCGTAATTCTGGTCAATTCTAATCCAGCAACGATTATGACTGACCCAGATATGGCTGATGCAATTTACATTGAGCCTATTGACTGGCAAACAGTCGAAAAAATCATTGAAAAAGAAAAGCCTGATGCGGTTCTACCCACAATGGGCGGCCAAACAGCATTAAATTGTGCCTTAGATTTAGATAAACATGGCGTATTAGAAAAATACGGTGTGGAAATGATTGGTGCAACTAAAGAAGCCATTAATATGGCTGAAGATAGAGACTTATTTAATCAAGCAATGGGGCGCTTAGGTTTTGAAGTTGCTAGATCTAAAACTGCTCATACAATGGAAGAGGCTTTTGCGGCACAAGCTGAAGTAGGTTATCCAACCGTTGTACGTCCTTCATTTACGATGGGCGGAAGTGGTGGTGGGATTGCTTATAACAAAGAAGAATTTGTTGCAATCTGTGAGCGTGGCTTGTATCTATCGCCAACTAATGAATTATTGGTTGAAGAATCAGTATTAGGTTGGAAAGAATACGAAATGGAAGTGGTGCGTGATACTAACGATAATTGCATTATTATCTGTTCCATTGAAAACTTTGATCCAATGGGGGTGCATACAGGTGATTCAATTACCGTTGCACCTGCACAAACATTGACTGACAAAGAATATCAAATCTTACGTAATGTTTCTTTAGCCGTGTTGCGTGAGATTGGTGTTGATACTGGTGGTTCAAACGTACAGGTTGCAATTAATCCAGAAGATGGTCGCATGGTAGTGATTGAGATGAACCCAAGGGTTTCTCGTTCATCTGCATTAGCCTCTAAAGCAACGGGTTTTCCTATTGCAAAAGTGGCTGCAAAATTAGCGATTGGTTACACGCTGGATGAATTGAAAAATGAAATTACAGGTGGTGCAACGCCTGCTTCATTTGAACCAACAATTGATTATGTAGTCACTAAAGTTCCTAGATTTACTTTTGAAAAATTTCCACAAGCTGATGATAGATTAACCACGCAGATGAAATCTGTGGGTGAAGTGATGGCGATTGGACGTACTTTTCAAGAGTCATTGCAAAAATCTTTACGTGGTTTAGAAATTGGTGTTGATGGTTTAGATGAAATTGTTGATTTATCTGATCCTGATTCAGCTGATATCATGCAACGTGAAATGCGTCATCCAGGGCCAGAGCGCTTATGGTACGTAGCAGATGCTTTCCGTAGTGGAATGTCTTTTGATGATATTCATGAGGCAAGTCGAATTGATCCTTGGTTTTTGGCTCAAGTAGAAGATTTGGTATTAACTGAAAAATCTTTGGCGTCGAAAACTTTAGCAACCTTAAAAGGCAATGAGTTATTTAAGTTGAAGCAGAAAGGATTCTCCGATGCTCGCTTAGCTAAATTATTAGGCGCTAAACAATCGGAAGTTCGTAAGTTAAGGCATCAACAGAATGTTCGACCTGTTTACAAGCGTATCGATTCTTGTGCGGCAGAGTTTTCATCAGATACAGCGTACTTATATTCTACTTATGAAGAAGAATGTGAAGCGCGCGTTTCAGATAAAGAAAAAATCATTATTTTAGGCGGTGGGCCAAACCGTATTGGTCAAGGGATTGAGTTTGATTACTGTTGTGTTCATGCAGCATTAGCTTTGCGTGAAGATGGTTACGAAACCATTATGGTAAATTGTAATCCTGAAACAGTTTCTACAGATTTTGATACTTCTGATCGTCTTTACTTTGAGTCATTAACGTTTGAAGATGTGTTAGAAATTATCCACCTAGAAAAACCTAAAGGTGTGATTGTGCAATATGGCGGACAAACACCGCTTAAATTAGCACGTGATTTAGAAGCGGCAGGAGCACCTATTATTGGTACTTCACCTGATGCGATTGATTTGGCAGAAGACCGTGAAAGATTTCAGGCATTACTGAATAAATTAGATTTAAAGCAGCCACCTAATGGTACTGCACGTTCAGTTGAGCAGGCTGTTAGTGTTGCTAAAGAGTTGGGTTATCCATTAGTTGTACGACCTTCCTATGTTTTAGGTGGGCGTGGGATGGAAATTGTGTATAACGAAGAAGCATTAACACGTTATATGAAAGGTGCTATTGGTGTTTCAAATGATGCACCTGTGTTATTAGATCGCTTTTTAGATGATGCCATTGAAATGGATGTAGATGCTATTTATGATGGTGAAACATTATTAATTGGCGGCTTAATGCAGCATGTTGAGCAAGCGGGTGTGCATTCAGGAGACTCAGCATGTTCTATTCCTCCTTATGATTTACCCAAACATATACAAGATCAATTGCGTGTGCAAGTCGGTCAAATGGCAGAGGCATTAGGTGTTCGCGGTTTGATGAATACTCAGTTTGCAATTCAAGGTGAAAATATTTATGTGCTAGAGGTTAATCCTAGAGCATCAAGAACCGCACCTTTCGTCTCTAAAGCAACAGGCTATCCATTGGCAAAAATTGCTGCCTTATGTATGGCGGGTAAGTCACTTAAAGAGCAAGGTATTACAGAAGAGTGTGTGCCTGATTATTTTTCAGTCAAAGAAGCAGTATTTCCTTTTGTTAAATTTCCAGGTGTTGATCCATTATTAGGGCCTGAAATGAAATCAACAGGCGAAGTAATGGGTGTCGGTAAAACGTTTGGTGAAGCCTTTGCTAAATCACAACGAGCAGCGGGTGTTGATTTGAGTGCTGGCGGTAAAGCACTTATTAGTATTCGTGAAGCAGATAAACCTAAAGTAGTTGAAGTTGCTAGGATGTTAATTGAAAATAACTATCAAGTTGTAGCAACAAAAGGAACTGCAAGGATAATTGAAGCAGCTGGCCTAGAGTGTGAAACTGTGTATAAAGTTAACGAAGGGCGTCCTAATACGGTTGATATGATTAAGAATGATGAAATTCAATTAATTATTAATACAACAGATGGTGTTAAGGCGATTAAAGATTCGTTTACTATGCGTAGAGAAGCGCTACAGCATCATGTAACGTATTACACGACTATGGCTGGTGCAAAAGCAGCATGTTATGCATTAGGTGAGTTAAATGCTGGTGATGTTAATTGCTTACAGGATTTACATAGTAGTTTAAAGTAATTATAAAGCGGACTTATTGAGTCCGTCTTATTATTAATATTAAAAAAGGCTGGCTTTTGTCAGCCTTTATTGTTATTTGTCCTCAATAATGGACTAAGAAGATTGGAGATTAAGATATGGTAGATAAAGTACCCCTTACCGTAGTTGGCGCAGACAAATTGCGTGATGAATTAAAAGAATTAAAATCAGTCGTTAGGCCAAGGATTGTTAAAGATATTTCAGAAGCTAGAGCACATGGTGATTTGAAAGAAAATGCTGAATATCATGCCGCAAAAGAGCAGCAAAGCTTTACCGAGGGGCGTATTAGCGATATAGAAGGTAAATTATCAAATGCACAAATTATTGATGTGACATCAATAGATGCTGGTGGAAAAGTTATTTTTGGTGCAACAGTAGAAATTGAAGATATTGATACAGAGGATGTTGTTACCTATCAAATTGTAGGGGTAGATGAGGCCGAGATAAAAGAAGGTCGAATTTCAGTGAGTTCTCCTATAGCAAGAGGTCTTATAGGTAAAGAAGTTGAAGATGTGGTGACTATTAATACACCCAGTGGAAAAAAAGAATATGAGATTCTTTCAATACAATATATTTAAAAGTATAAGTATGTTTTTTTGAGTGTCAGAATTTTTAACAATTATTTTTAAAGTGTTTTTTTTAAGCCATTGATAAGGTGAAAGATTTATTTTTTTGAAGCTTTTGTCTAGTCTTTTTTGTCAGTTTTTTTTACATTATGTATTGAGCCGATAACTTACCTTTAGGGTAAGTTTTTGAATTGTAATAATAGTGACTATATTGGTGTGGTATTTGCTTTAATATTGTTTTTAAGCTATATGTGAGAAAGTCTATGAAATTAATGCGTTCATTAGTGCTGCTTGGTGCAGTCGCAATTGTGCCAAATGTGCAAGCCGCAGCTGTTGGTAATATAACGGCTACACTCGATTGGAATTCTTTGGCTATAACGGGCGTGGTTATGATACCAACATCCGTTGTAGAGCCATTTACTGGGACAACTATTTCATCAACTAGTGATGTTGGCTTTGGTTATGGGGATCCGTTTGTTTGGCGGGAATTTCCAGGGGTATATGATCAGTCTATATCGAAACAGTATAGTGACTCAGAAATATCAATTAAGGCAGAATATGATTCTTCTTCTCAATTGAGTGCTGTGGAGCTTGGAGTTAATAATGCATCTAACTCAAATTTGTTTAGCTCTGCCGAGTCATATCATTCCCGTTTTTTTAATGCTGCTTCTACAGGTAGTGTGACTTTTGAAATAGATTATTCATTGAATGGGCTGGCTGCAGTTGATAATGGTGGCTCATTAAATGAATTTGTTAATAGTGGTATGTCTGTATTTATGGAAGCTCTTGATATAGCGGAATATATTACTGTCTTTAACACTGAGTTTGCTGCTAATGGTGGGGATATTGATGCTGCCGAAGATGCTGCTGAGGATGCGGGGGCTGGGCTTTTAGCTGAGGCTTATATTGATGGTCAAGAGCTTTTGCTTTATAACAATTGTGCTATTGGTGATTGTACTTCTTCAATTAATGGTCAGGGTACTTTATCACTCACATTTAATGTGGAACAAGGTAAGGATTATCTTTTTGCTGCTGATTTGGAGGCATCTCTTTATTCTGACGTAAGTGCTGTTCCTGTACCTGCTGCAGTTTGGTTGTTTGGTTCTGCTTTATTAGGGCTTACAGGTGTTGCTCGTCGTAAAAAAAGTTAGAAAACTGTTTTTCAGTAGAAATAAAAAAGGGGCTTTAAGCCCCTTTTTTATGCTTAAATTTTTCTTATCTTCGTCTTGGTCCTGTCACCTTTTCTTGTTTTTGTTCTGGTTTTTTTCGATAAACCACAATAATTTGACCAATTGATTGAATGAGTTCTGAGTGCGTGTCTGTTACAATCTGATCTCGAATTTGCTTGCGATCATCTCTTTCTGCACGAATTTTAATTTTTATTAATTCGTGGATATCTAAAGTAATTTCAATTTCTTTAAGCACGGATTCTGTTAAACCAGCTTGGCCCACTATAATGACGGGTTTTAATGAATGGGCTTGAGCCTTTAATTGCTTCTTTCTGACAGAATTCACACTGTTTCCTATTAATAAAATAATATAATTCTACACTACAAACGATATGGCGCGTAGCAAAAGCAGTAATCAATGGATGCAAGAGCATTTTGATGATGAATATGTAAAAAAAGCACAGGCAATGGGGTATCGCTCGCGCTCTACTTTTAAGCTGGTTGAGATTCAGGAAAAAGATAAAATAATCAAATCAGGAATGAATGTTATTGATTTAGGTGCGGCGCCAGGAGGCTGGTCAGATTATGCTAGAAAAATTGTAGGTAAAAAAAATAAAGTTATTGGGCTAGACTTATTAGCAATTGATCCTATTGAGGGTGTTGATTTTATTCAGGGCGATTTTAGAGAAAATGATGTTTTAGATGAGTTGATGCGTGTTTTAGAGGGTGCTCCTGTTGACCTTGTTATGTCAGATATGGCGCCCAATATTAGTGGCAATAAGGCAATGGATCAACCTAGATCAATGTATCTTGCAGAGTTGGCATTAGATACGGCACAAACTGTTTTAACTAAAGGGGGAACTTTTTTGATTAAAATGTTCCAAGGAGCAGGGTTTGATGAGTATAAAAGAGAAGTAATGAAATGTTTTTCCAGTGTGGTAATAAGAAAGCCAAAATCATCAAGACCAAGAAGTAAAGAAGTATATATTTTGGCTAAAGGGTTTAAAAAATAAGATTTGACTCTATATCAGTAAAATAATTACGATTATTCGGATGGCTTAATCCTGATATAATCACTTAGTTTTTTATAATTTAGGGCCGTAGTGGTCTAGGGCGTGTATCTTGAACGATATGGTTAAAAATGTAGTTTTGTGGATTGTCATCGCTGTTGTATTGATGTCAGTTTTTAATAATTTTGGTACGCGGTCAGCACGAAGTGATGGTTCAATATCTTATTCTCAGTTTCTTGATTCGGTAAAAGCTGGCCAGATACAGCAAGTCACTATTGATGAACATAATATTAAGGGCAGGTCACAAACAGGTGAAAAGTTTAAGACTTATGCGCCTGAAGATGTTCACTTAATAGATGATTTGTTGGCAAATGGGGTGGAAATTAAAGCTCAGCCTCCTGAAGAGCCTTCATTATTGATGACATTATTGATGTCTTTTGGACCAATATTATTGCTCATTGCCGTATGGATATTCTTCATGCGTCAAATGCAAGGTGGCGGTGGCGGTGGTCGTGGTGGCGCAATGGGTTTTGGTAAAAGTAAAGCCAGAATGCTTGAGCAAGACCAAAATAAAGTGACTTTTGCAGATGTTGCCGGTTGTGATGAAGCTAAAGAAGAAGTTGAAGAAATGGTCGACTTCTTAAAAGATCCTGCTAAATATCAAAAATTAGGTGGTAGTGTTCCTCGTGGTGCTCTAATGGTGGGGCCTCCAGGAACAGGTAAAACTTTATTGGCTAGAGCAATTGCTGGTGAAGCAAAAGTACCTTTTTTCACAATTTCGGGTTCTGATTTTGTAGAAATGTTCGTGGGTGTTGGTGCATCGCGTGTACGTGATATGTTCGAACAAGCTAAAAAACATGCGCCTTGTATTATCTTTATTGACGAGATTGATGCGGTAGGTCGTTCTCGTGGTGCTGGTCTAGGTGGTGGTAATGATGAGCGAGAGCAAACATTAAACCAATTGTTGGTTGAAATGGATGGCTTTGAAGGCCATGAAGGTATTATTGTTGTTGCAGCTACAAACCGTGCGGATGTATTAGATAGTGCTTTATTACGTCCGGGGCGTTTTGATAGACAAGTTAATGTTGGCTTGCCTGATATTAAAGGTCGTGAACAGATTTTAAACGTTCATATGAAAAAAGTACCTGCTGCTGATGATGTCATTGTTAAATACATCGCACAAGGTACGCCAGGGTTTTCTGGTGCAGATTTAGCGAACTTAATTAATGAAGCCGCACTGTTTGCTGCAAGAATGAATAAGCGTATTGTTACTATGGCTGATCTAGAAAAGGCCAAAGATAAATTAATCATGGGTGTTGAAAAGCACTCTATGGTGATGGACGAAAAAGAAAAAAGGATGACGGCTTATCATGAAGCAGGCCATGCGATTGTTGGTAAATTAGTACCAGAGCATGATCCCGTTTATAAAGTAAGTATCATGCCTAGAGGAAGAGCATTAGGTGTCACGATGTTCTTGCCAGAAAAAGATCAGTACAGTGCAAGTAAGCAAAAATTAGATAGCATGATTTCTAGTTTGTATGGTGGTCGTATTGCTGAAGAGCAAATATTTGGCTGGGAGCAAGTTTCAACGGGTGCTTCGAATGATATTGAAAGAGCAACTGAATTAGCCAGAAACATGGTGACTAAATGGGGATTATCTCGCCGTTTAGGGCCTTTAGCTTATGGTGAGGAAGATGGTGAGGTGTTTTTAGGTCACTCTGTTACCCAGAATAAATCTATTGCTGACGGTACTGCTGTAACAATTAATGAAGAGGTAAGAAAAATTATTGATCAAAATTATCAGCGAGCTGAGCAGATTTTGAAAGATAATGAAGATATTTTACATACGATGTCTGATGCCTTGATGAAGTATGAAACAATAGATAAATATCAGCTAGAAGATTTAATGGATAGAAAACCTGTTAGAGATCCTCAAGGTTGGGATGATACTCCGCCTCCATCAAATAATAATGAAGCTAAACCCGAAAAGGATGATGCCGAAAAAAAAGAGGAAGGTAAAGATGATTCCTCGATAGATGGGGCTGCTGAGCAGAACTAGGCTTGGTATTAAATAAAAAAAAGGAGAGGCTTATGTCTCTCCTTTTTTTTGTGATAAAGAATTGACTAAATATTCGTAATTTATGTGGGTAAAGTGACGATGAAAAAAAAATATTTTGGTACAGATGGAATTAGAGGTGAAGTAGGAAAGCACCCTATTACACCAGACTTTATGCTTAAGTTAGGTTGGGCAACAGGTCGTGTCTTTGCGGAAGAGGGATATGGTTTTGTTATCGTTGGTAAAGATACAAGAATTTCAGGGTATATGTTTGAATCAGCACTTGAAGCTGGCTTGTCGGCTGCGGGTGTTGATACAAAATTACTAGGCCCTATGCCTACACCAGGTGTTGCCTATTTGACGCGAACACTGAGAGCAAAAGCGGGAATAGTGATTAGTGCATCCCATAATCCATATTATGATAATGGCATTAAGTTTTTTTCTGTTGAAGGAAAAAAACTGCCTGACGAGCTAGAACATAAAATAGAACAATATATTGATTCACCCATGACAACCGTTGAATCAGCAAAATTAGGAAAAGCACAGAGAGTGACTGATGCAGCCGGCAGGTATATTGAATATTGTAAATCAACGATACCTGCCAGTTTAGATTTTAATGGTTTACGTATTGTGGTTGATTGTGCAAATGGTGCAACCTATCATATCGCACCTCATGTTTTTAGAGAGATTGGAGCAGAAGTTGTTGCTATTGGTGCAGAGCCAGATGGTTTGAATATCAATGAGGAATGTGGTGCAACAAAACCAGAATTGTTAGCCGAAAAAGTTATAGAATACCGAGCTGATTTAGGTATTGCATTAGATGGCGATGGAGACCGCCTAATAATGGTTGATGATAAAGGTGAAGTAGTTGATGGTGATGAGTTAATTTATATTATTGCAAAATCAAATCAGAATGCCGGGTCTACAGACAAAACAGTGGTCGGAACATTAATGACTAATTTAGGTGTGGAGCATGCGCTAAAGAAAATTGGTATTGATTTGGTACGTGCTAATGTCGGTGACCGCTATGTTATGGAGATGCTAGATAAGCATAAGAGTGTGTTGGGCGGCGAAGGGTCAGGGCATATAATCTGTTTAGATAAGACTACAACAGGTGATGGCATCGTTGCAGCATTACAAGTTTTAGCAGAGGTTCAGCAAAGTGGAAAAAGCTTACATGAGCTTAAATCTGATACAAAAAAATATCCCCAAGTATTGAAAAATGTAAGAGTTAATAAAAAAGTTAATATTGATGAAGTTGAAGAAATACAGCAAGCAGTAAAATTAGTAGAAAAAAATATGGGTAGTAAAGGTCGTGTTTTACTAAGGGCATCAGGAACCGAACCATTAATCAGGGTGATGGTTGAAGGTGAAAACTACAATGATGTTGTTAAATATGCTGACCAGCTAGTCGATGTTGTGAAGAAAGCAATCTAAACTTGAATTGGAGTAGCTTACCCTATATTATAGGCGGTTTAGTTTTTCTTGGAGTGTAACATGCGTCAATCTATAGTGATGGGTAATTGGAAAATGAACGGTTCGCGTTCAGAAGGGATTGAATTAGCAAATGCAATTATTGCAGGTCTAAGTGATGGCGATAAAGGTATTGCTGTCTGTGTTCCTACCGTTTATTTATCGGATATTGAAAATGTCGTAAAGAATACTCCTTTAGCGTTAGGTGGCCAAAATGTGGCTGATCATGAATCAGGTGCATACACAGGTGAAACTTCAGCGTTTATGCTGAAAGAAACGGGTTGTTCTTATGCTTTAGTTGGACATTCAGAAAGACGTTCATACTACGGTGATACTAACGAATCAGTCGCAGCACGTTTTTGCCAAGCTCAAAAAGAAGGTATTACACCTGTTCTTTGTATTGGTGAAACATTAGAAGAGCGTGAAAGTGATACAACATTTGCAGTCATTGATTCGCAATTAAATGCCGTTATTGATATGGCTGGTGTTGATGCTTTAGCTAACTCTGTTATCGCTTATGAGCCAGTATGGGCAATCGGTACGGGTAAAACAGCATCAGATGCACAAGCACAAGAAGTACATAAATACATTCGTGGGCAAATCGCAGCAAAAAGCCAAGCAATTGCTGAAAACGTTCAAATTGTATACGGTGGTAGCGTTAAACCAGATAATGCAAAAGCGATTTTTGCAATGCCTGATATTGACGGTGGCTTAATTGGTGGAGCATCATTAGATGCGGCATCATTTTTAGCGATTTATAAATCGATTTAAGTAGAAAAGAGATATGTATCAAGTAATCATAGTTGTTCATGTATTGTTGGGCCTGAGTGTTATCGGCTTTGTATTAATTCAGCAAGGTAAAGGTGCTGATGCAGGTGCTGCATTTGGTAGTGCTTCATCTGGTTCTGTTTTTGGTGCGCAGGGAGCATCCTCCTTCTTATCAAGAACAACTGCAATTTTGGCAGCTTTGTTTTTTGCTACAAGTCTTACTTTAGCAGTAATGAGTGGTATCACAGAAGGTAGTGTTGATTTAATGGATACACCAGCAGGTGAAGAAGTTTTTGCTGATGTTCCTTTAATTGATGGAGCAGAAAGTGTACCTGCGATAGATACATTAGATACACTTCCTGTTATTAATGAAGAATTGCCAGAAGAAGTTAAAACAATTCAACAAGAAATAAATACAATGTCTGATTCAGTAACAATAGAAGAAGATAAAGTAATTGTTGAATAAATAACCTCATAATAATGCCGATGTGGTGAAATTGGTAGACACGCCATCTTGAGGGGGTGGTGACTTAGGTCGTGCCGGTTCAACTCCGGCCATCGGCACCAAATAGAGGTCTTATGTAGTCCGTATAAGTCCAGAAAGCTCAAGGCTAGCAAAGCTTTGGGCTTTTTTTATGTCCACAGGTGTCCGCAGAAAAACCGTGACAGCCTGATATATTTGTTGGTACTTTTGTTGGTACTTATTTAAATTGATAAAAAAGTACCAACAAATATCGCTATGAGCCTTACTAATACAGCAATAAAAAATGCTAAGCCTAAAGAAAATCCTTATAAGATTACTGATGGTAAAGGTATACACCTTTTGATTAAAAAAAATGGTGGAAAATATTTCAGGTTAAGTTATCGAATGCATGGAAAGCAAAAAACTTTAGCTCTTGGTGTATACCCAGATGTGTCTTTAGCTCAAGCAAGAGAAAAGAGAGATATTGCCAGAAAGAAAATTGCTGAAGGTATTGACCCGATGGCAGAGAGAAAAATTGAAAGCAACTTATTTAAAGATGTTGCCTTGAAGTGGTTTGAATCTAAAAAAACCTCAATAGCAGAAAAAACACACGAGAAAAAGTTAAGGCGTTTTGAGCTGCATGTATTTTCTGTTATCGGCCACCTTTCAATTGCTGATGTAAAGTCGCCAGACGTGCTTAAGGTTGTAAAACCGTTGATAGAAAAGTTACAGCTTGATTCTGCTCATAGGATCAGGGCTGAAATAAGTGAAATATTTGCCTTTGCTATCGTGCATGGCATAGTTGAGTATGATCCAGCTCAAGCTGTAGCAAAACAGATTCCAGCCCATAAAACTACACATCGAGCCGCAATAACGGAGCCTAAAGAAGTAGCTAAGTTACTACGTGATATATACAGCTATCAAGGTACTTTTGTTGTACAACATGCGCTTAGGCTTTCACCTCTGATATTTCAGAGGCCAGGTGAAATACGTCAAATGTTATGGGAAGATGTTCACCTTGAGTCTAAAGAATGGCGGTATCTAGTCACTAAAACAAAAGTACAGCATATTGTTCCTTTATCAAATCAGGTTATAGAAATACTTGAGGATCTGAAGCAGGTAACAAACAGAAGTATTTATGTATTTCCATCAAGTCGTAATGATGGACGGCCTATGTCTGATAATACGATTAGAATGGCATTGAGGACGTTAGGCTATAGTAATGATGATATGAGCCCTCATGGATTTAGAACAACAGCCAGTACATTACTTAATGAACAAGGCTGGAGTCCTGATGCTATTGAACGACAATTAAGCCATATGCCTAGAGATCAAGTTAGAGCTGCTTATAACCGTGCTCAATATTTGGATGAGCGTAGAAAATTAATGCAATCATGGCCTGATTACCTTTTTAGTTTAAAGGCTGGGGGGAATGTGATTGTTGGGGATTTTAAAAGGACTGGTTAGTAAATTAATAATGAAGTAAAAGAGTGTTTCTTTAATCTTAGAAAAGCTATTTAGACTGGTAATTATTCAGCGATAAGTTTTAAGTAGGTATAATTAACAATAAAAAAAGAAGCGTTATTTTACGCAGAGCTGTAAAAAATATACACGATCTTCACTAGCCGAATCTTGACAAAATTAACCTATAGGTTAATATGAAACTACAAACATTATCAAAAAATAAATTTACAGTAACTGCTGTTACATCAGGTGGTGATAATCCGAATTGCCCAGTTACTGATTTTCTTTTAGATATTCCAAATAAATACGAAGGAAGTGCAACAGGGATGATTGCGTTATTTGATACTGTTGCTGAAAACGGATTAGATGGTCTTAGCAGCAAGCTAAGTCACTATGTTGATAAAAATGAAAAAAATATATGAGTTTATAAAAGGAGATCTACGGGTATTCTTCTTTAAAGGACATTGTGATGTCATTGTTATTGCAACACATGGCATTGTCAAAAAGTCACAAAAAACCCGAACCAAAGATAAAAACATTGCTATTAAATTAAAAAAACAATATCAGCAGTCACATGACGAAGGAAAGGTAGAAATACTGCCAGAACCTGATGATACGGAGGAATAACCATGGCAATACGATCATTAAAGAAACTGCGTGAAAAAGTTAAGAATAATGATTCTTATTGGGTTGAACGCGCAAAATTACACTACGCAATTTCATTTAACCGTTTTTTTGAAAAAAAAGGAATAACTCAAACAGAACTTGCTAAAAATATAAGCACTAGCTCTGCCTACATTACTAAAGTATTCCGTGGAGATACTAATTATACTATTGAGACCATGGTAAAGCTTGCACGAGCTGTAGATGGTGAATTACGCATTACTATTATTAAGCCAGAAGAAAAGAACGCTTGGAATAATTTTATTAATCGCCAAAATAATAAACAGATAAAAGCCGCAAAAATTTGGGCAAAAAATGAAAAAGAAAATAGCCATGCAATTTCCACTGAAGCTTAAAAATTACTTTTTTACTCACCAGGAAGTAATTGCTAATCCGAGCCATGATGAAAGTGCTGAAACAGAAAATAATATTGATTATGATATAGCGGTTGAAACAGTAAATATTTCTGAAAATTCATATGGTGTTAATGTAAAGATTTATGTTGATGTAGAAAAAAATCAAAATGCACCGTATTTTTTTACTATTGCTGCCTTTGGTTTTATTGAGGTAAACATGGATCAGAATAAAGATATTACTAATGAAGAGCTAAAAAAACTTATTAGCTCAACAGGTGTAAGTGTGTTGGTCGGTGCTATCAGAGAGCGTTTGGCTGATATGACAGCTAGGGGCCCATGGGCAGTTTGTTATCTTGATATTCTTCCATTGACTGAAAAAAAATAACATCATTTCATTTTTACAAAAAAAAGCCGCTTTTTAGCGGTTTTTTATGCCTGTCAGTTTTATATCAACTAATTAAAACAATTATATATTTAATCAAGATATAATTATTTAACCAGTCTAGGCTTAGCGGCTGAAAATAAGGATTCATTCCCCTTATTGACTGGTTACCTTTCAGGAATGATTATGCTTTGAATGGAGTGTTAATTGGGTAAAATACCGAGTGTTATTGTTTCTGAATACAATAAAAAACTTGAGGGGAGTATCAATGGTCTTGGTGTAATAACTAAAGACTATACGGTTGAAGACCAAAAAATTATGGAACGGTTAGTTTATGATACAAACATGCAATATGTTTGGTCTCTTATTCCTGATGACAATGAAAAAATCACATTTTTTCATTGTGCTTGGATTGCTGCATGTGATTTTAAAAAAATTAGAGAAATACCTAATTCGTATAAATCAAATTTTATAAAAGCTTCAAAATTAGAGAAATCTAAAACAATAAAGAGCCTTTTGAAAGGAAGTGGTGAGAAGAATAAGGGGCTGGTTGAAAGAGTTGGTAAGCACGCAAAAGAGCTTAGCGAGATGCTGATGTGTCAACACTTTTCAGGACACAAGTTTAGATAGATTTTTGCTGTTTCTCGTATTCGACTGGTGACAAATAGTCATTTGTAGAATGAATTCTCTCACGGTTGTAAAACACCTCAATATATTCAAATATTGCCTGTTTAGCTTCATTTCTAGTTTTAAATTGATATTGATGAACCAATTCAGTTTTTAAGGTGTGAAAAAAACTTTCTGATACAGCATTGTCCCAACAATTTCCTTTGCGGCTCATTGATTGAATAACATGATGCTCCTCTAAAATAGCTCTATGGCTATCCGATGCATACTGGCTTCCTCTATCAGTATGCCAAATCAAGCCTTTATGTGGTTTTCGCTTCCAGATGGCCATCAGTAAAGCATCATTAACTAATTTAGCTTTCATTCTGTTATCCATTGATCAGCCCACTATTTTCCTAGAAAACAGATCAATCACAACCGCTAAATATAGCCAGCCTTCTTGTGTATGAATGTAGGTAATGTCCCCCACATAATAACGATCAGCTTGCGATACAGTGAATTTCCTTTCTAATAAATTAGGTGCTATAGGCTTATTATGCTTAGAATCTGTCGTCACTTTAAATTTCTTTTTAGTTTTACACCAGAGTCCAGCATGTACCATTAATCGACCAATACGCCGACGACTAATAATGATACCTTGTTCAGCAAACCTGTTCTTTAATCGGCGTGTTCCGTATGACCCTCGCCCCTTTTTAAAGAGAATATTTAGTTTTTCAATGAGCTGTTCATTCTCTTCTTCTCGTTTTGTTTTTGGCGCAATAAGCCAATGATAATAACGACTCCGAGATACCTTCATAAATTGACATAAGACTGTAATGGAATAGTCTCGGCTATGCTGTTTTATCCATGCGTACTTCACCGTATTTCTTTTGCAAAGTACGCTGTGGCCTTTTTTAGCAAATCTCGCTCCTGGGTTACTCTTGCAAGCTCCTTCTTTAAGCGCTTATTTTCATCATAGATATGTTCATCAGTTCTCTCCAGTGGCTGCTTCGGCTTTGAGTATTTGCCTATCCAGGTATGCAAGGTATTTACATTAACACCTATATCTCTGGCTGTTGCTGCTATAGATTGGTCAGACTCAATCGCTAACTTGACTGCTGATTCTTTAAACTCGGATGTATAGCTATTGGGTTTTTTAGTTTCTTCGCTCATTTTAGGCACACTTATTTTCTTTAAAAGTATTTTAAGTTATGTGTCCTGTTTAGTGTAGCCACATCATTTCGTATAAGTTCATAAAAAAAGCTCAAACCCCATAAGGTTTTGAGCTTTTTTTATGCCTGTGAATTAAGGGTGTTGGTTTGTTTTTTTAAACCTAATGATGTAGCTAAGCACATGATATTTTTTAAATTAGCAATTTCAAAAAAATAGTTAGTATTTAAATTTTCCTAAAAATTAATAATGGTTTGTAGGAGCGTCCGCCAATGCCATTAAGTTAAGCATTTTTTGCTTTTGTAGGGTGGATTGGCGATAGCGTTATCCACCATTTTTCAAGGACTTGTCGGATTACGCTATCGCTAATCCAACCTACATTGTTCTTAATGTAACGTCCCCCTTTGATTCCCATTGGTTACTCATAGTTGAGTGAGTAAAATAATAAACAAGGCAATAATCAAGACCCAACTGCTCGTTTAATCAGAAAGTAGGCCTAAATAATTTAAAATAACTATTGTTATTCCAAATAGCCCTGTTAGTATCATAAACCAATAAAAAACACACCCCAATATTCGATCAAATATATTTGTATTTTCAAGTAATAAACTTGCTTTTGCATGCATAAAAGATAGTTTACTATTTTCTATCTTTAGGCTCCAAGATAAAGGAAATGCCAGTGCTTGTGCAACATTTATAATATCCCAACCACTAACATACTCAACTCCAAGAAAGTCTCTAGTTTTTGAGTTTTTCCTAAGCTTTTTTACTGTTATTTGAGCAAAAAATATATATAGGATCATAGTCAATAAAGACATTCCTATCATAATACCGACAAATATTGTTATCAAAGCAATCATGGTATTAACTCTTTCATCAATAGATCATAGACATCCCCTGCATTATCTTTAACAATGCTATTAACCCCCAGTGATGCTGCTGCAGCCACTCCAGCTACAGCAACTCCACCAATAATCAACCCTATCCACCCAATAGGTGTTGCAGCAACAAGAAATGTAAGAGCAGCCCCACCAACATTGACAGCTACGGAACCTGTTACCGCACTCGTTGCAAAACTACTCGACTCAATAAATAAGTTGCGCTCCCATTTTTCTCCAGCTTGGTAACTATTTTGTACATTCCCAACACGGCTAGCAAAGTCGATAACAGCCAAACCATTTCCTAAAATTTTAGCTTGTTTACTAAACCTCACTATTTTATTAGCTTGAATTTGACTTGTAACATCTAGTTTCGCAACATTTCGACTACTCTTTGCAATATTAATAGATCTCTTTGCATTGTTAAGAGGAATACCTCGCTTTGCCTTGATTTGTGCTGTAACCGCGTTTAATTCATTTCGGAACTGCCCTTGCATTTTTTGAAAAGCCTTATTCACCATTTTCTCAGCTGAGTTTTTCATCGAGGAATTTGATGTTACAGCTTGCCTATATTTCATAAGTGCCACTTCATAGTCCTGAACTGCCCCAGCAAAACCACTAATACGACCAGCGTAAACACTAGTTGAGGCACCTATCAAACCAAGATTATAATCTTTCAACTTTTCTGTCATTTCAGCCAAAGCAACAACATTATCTCCACCATAAAAAAGAGATAGATTTGTTAGGCTTTTTGCAACAGGTTCAGGAGTTAACTGATTAAGTATATTACGATTAACACTAGAATTATCACCAACTAAATATGGTGTATTCGCAGCTGCCATTATTGGTTTTGTACAGCTAAGAGCGGATACTGTTCCGATATCAATACCGCACTGGTTTTCAAAAGCCTGAGGACTTAATGCCCGATTGCAAAGTAGAATTTCACTCATTTAAAACTCCGTTGGATGTATAGGATCTTCATCAAATTTAGTTCAAAACCTTATACTTCTCTAGCTGCTTTAGTATAAACATATTAGATAAAAGGCCTCTACTGCATTTTTCATAATTTAAGTATAGCTATTAGCCTTTAACAATTGCAAACCTATTGGGTGTTAATAACACAATAAATATCTACCCACATGTTGCAACCTTACAATTTATATCACAGCTCAGTTTATCTTAAGCAAGCTTTTCATTACCTGGTTTTCATCTATATTACTTCTCTACTGTTGATTGGTTAAAACAAAATCCTGAAAATCATATCACTTTCGCTTTAAACTAACTCCATAAGCTTTTTAGACACAGTTTGTTTTGGGTAAGACTTAATATTTTTAAAGTTTATTTTAAAATCATTCGTAGCTATGTTACTTTTATTATGACTATATGCGCTGGGGTCGGGTCTTGATTATTTCCATATTCGTATTTTTTACATCTCTATAGTTAAGTGAGTAAAATAATAAACAAGGCAATAATTAAGACCCCAATATTTTATTCCCAGAGGCTACTGCTGGGTGGGAAAAGTGTAGCAAACTAAACAGCCTACTCCTATATAGGCTGGTATTCAGAGGTCACTGCTGATGTTTAGAAAAGTGTGATATTATTTTTTGCTATAGGGTATGAATACCATGTTGAACTTTCAGCAGAGCCAAGAAAAATTATTTTAATTGAACTAATATTAAGTTCTAACATAATTTGTAAGTCTTGTTTTCTGGGAAGTATGGTAATATTTCCTGCTCCTAGCAATAAACTAAAGGTATTACTTGCCAGAAGATTGGTAGGGGTTATAGATATAAATGATGTAAGCACTATATCTTGTGTAAGTTTTTTTGTAGGGTACACAACATATATAAAATTAATTATTTTTTGAAGCTGTTCACAATAAAACTATAATTCAACAACTAAAATGTCGAAAGAAGTAGAGTTAGCAAAAATTGAAGCTACAACAGCTCGATTTCATGAGGTATGCGTTATTCTTAAGCATACCATTACGATTATAGGGTTAATAGCTTGTGTGTATATTTTTCTTGAAGGTCTCAGACCATTTTTTGAATCAAATCCAGAATCAATATCAGCAATGGCTGATTTTGTTGATAAATTAAATTTTAGCAATATGTTTTCCTACGTATTAACTGCTGGGGTGTTTGTAGCATATAAGCTTGAAAGAAACGGAAAAAAAAGAGCTGTTCAAAAATTAGCTAAATTTACACAAAACGATCAATTTAGTGATAGTTATAGATCCTCAAGTGGCTTAACAAGTGAAGGTAACACTCCTAAATAGTGGGATTATTATGATTAATGTAGTACTTTTTGCAGTAAATATAATTATTGCTTATTTTATATGGACATTTGCGTTAAAACCGTCAATTCTTGATCATTTTAGAGACCAGTTATTTGATTTAAGAGAAGATGTAAGATCTTTTTACTTAAGTAATGATATTCCATTAACCGATAAAACTTATAAGAGCTTGAGGGATTCAATTAATGGTCATCTTAGGTTTACTGAGAAAAAATCTTTAGTTAAGACAATAAAGTTTATTGTTGAAATTAATAAAAATAAGAAGCTTAGTAAGAAAATAGAGAAAGAAATTGAAAAAATGTTTTTTACTACGGACAAAAAACTTAAAGAGTTTATTGATCATTCAAGAAGTAATGCATCAATGGTTTTGCTTCGATATATGTTTTGTTCCTCTCCAATTATGATGTTTTGTTTTTTTGTAATGTCTTTATTTATTATTATCAAAACTATTTCATTAAATATTTGTAATAGCGGTTTTATGAAAAATAAGGCGCATGATATTGAAGAATATTCAATGACACATTATAGATTTAATCCTTAATATTAATAGCATGAGCAATTATAAACCAGCATTTTGCTGGTTTTTTATGTCTGAGAATTATAGGAATAAATGGAAAATGATAGTGGTGGTGTAGTTTATTGCATGTGTAGATATAGTGTGACGGTTCTTTTGGCTTTAGTTTTTTATTAAGTTGCTGAAAGTAAAGTTTAATATTGTTTTATTCAAGTCTGGCCATCGCACCAAATAGGAGTTTTATACATTTCGTATAAGTTCATGAATAAGCTCAAAATTCATAAGGTTTTGAGCTTTTTTTATGCCTGTGAATTAAGGGTGTTGGTTTGTTTTTTTAAACCTAATGATGTAGCTAAGCACATGATATTTTTTAAATTAGCAATTTCAAAAAATTAGTTAGTATTTAAATTATTCTAAAAATTAATAATGGTTTGTAGGAGCGTCCGCGAATGTCGTTAAGTTAAGAAAAATGTAGGTTGGGTTAGCGATAGCGTAACCCGGCAAGTCTTTGAAAAATAGTGGATAACGCTATCGCTAATCCAACCTACAAAAGCAAAAAATGCTTAACTTAATGACATTGGAGTATCCCCCCCCCGGCGCGCGCGAATAAAATAATGCTCTTTTCTCTACTCAATCATTATGGACTGAAAATCTATAGGTTGTTCTAAAATGACTGAAAGTCGTTCTGTAGTAAAGCAATGTATCGCACCACGATCTTACATATTTCTGTTAATTAATATGCTCAGGTACTTATTGTTTGATTCAATTAAAGTGATGGGGTTTTCAGAAGGTGTTTACTAATAAATAAAGAGGAGTGGAGTTGGTTTTAAAGGTGGGAATTGTAAGAAAGGGCAAACTACAGAGGAAGTTGCCTGCACAATCAATGGGGTATTTTAAATGGTTTATTGCCGGAGGTAGGTGGCAGGTAAAAAATAGTTCAGTCTTTGTGTCTCGGATGTCTCCTAGGGATTGTGTGGGCTCTTCCTCCCACACTTTACGGGGTTAAGAGATTACTGAAATAAAACAGCTAAGCTGACAATAACTGCACTGCTTAAAATAGCCCAAATAGTCCCTGTATGGTTGGTTTCCATTTGTTGGCGTAATTGAGATATTTCTTTGTTTTGATTTTCAATCTGTTGTTTTGTGTGAGTTGCACTATCTAAAGCTTGAAAAATCATAGTTGGCATTTCTGGGAAATGTTCTGCTATTTCAGGGAATTGCTTAATGACTTGTTTTATTTTTGCTTTAGGGCCAATACGCTCATGAAACCAGTTTTCTAGGAATGGTTTAGCGGTTTGCCATAAATCAAGATCTGGATATAGTTGACGACCTAAACCCTCAATATTTAACAGTGTTTTTTGTAGTAATATTAATTGAGGTTGAACCACCATATCAAAGCGTCTGGCAGTTTGAAATAAACGTAATAGTAATAAGCCGAAGGAGATGTCTTTTAAAGGTTTATCAAAAATAGGTTCACAAACAGTACGAATAGCAGATTCAAAGTCTTCTACGCGTGTATCAGCAGGTACCCAGCCTGATTCTATATGCATATCGGCAACACGGCGATAATCACGGTTAAAGAAGGCGAGAAAGTTTTCTGCTAAATAACGCTGGTCGGAAAGTGTAAGTGTGCCGACAATACCGAAGTCAACTGCGATATATTTATCAGGTAAATCAACAAAGATATTGCCTGGGTGCATATCAGCATGAAAGAAATTATCTCTAAATACTTGAGTGAAAAATGTTTCTACGCCACGTTCAGCTAGTAATTTAAAGTTTGCACCTTCTTCCCTTAAGCGGTCTATTTCTCCAACGGGGATGCCGTGGATTCTTTCCATAACCAGTACTTTTTTACGAGTAAATTGCCAATGTATTTCTGGTACATAAAGTGCGTCAGAATCTTTGAAATTATCACGTAATTTCACTGCATTGGCAGCTTCTCTTACTAGATCTAATTCATCGAGTAATGTTTTTTCAAATTCGGCAACGACTTCTAATGCGCGAAGGCGTTTAGCATCTGGCCAGAATTTTTCAGCTAGCTTAGCTACTTCATACATTAAGCCGACATCTGAATGAATGCCTTTTTCAATATGAGGTCTTAATACTTTAACAACAACTTTTTCGCCAGTATGTAAGGTCGCTGTATGGACTTGAGCAACAGAAGCTGAGGCAAGGGGAGATTCATCAAAGGAAGCAAAGGCTTCGGTTACTTTTTCACCTAACTGTTCTTCAATAACTTGTATGGCTAGTTCATTTGAAAAAGGAGGTACCTTATCTTGTAGTTTAACCAATTCATCGGCAATATCATCAGGAAGTATATCTTTTCGTGTTGATAATGCTTGGCCAAATTTAATATAGATAGGACCAAGATCTTCCAATGTTTTACGAATGCGTACGCCTCGGGGTTCTGAAGGTTTTCTTAACCAGTAATTAGGTGAGAAAACGGCAAGATAGCGAATAGGGCGGAAGAGATGTGTTTTTAGAACCAGTTCATCTAAACCGTGGTACATCATGACCCAGTTAATGTGGATTAAACGCATTAATATTTTTGGATGAATCACGGCTTATTCCTTTATTTTTAGCTGGTCAATACGCGCAGTTAAACGGTCAAAGTCAGAGCGAATTTCGTCAATCTGATTGTATAAAATGTCGGCTTCTGGTCCTGCGGGTAGGTCTTTGGTTTCTTCTTGTAAAAACTCTTTAGTATTGAGTTTTAAGGTATCAACACTTTCTGCTGTCCATTGTTGGCTGCTGCGAAAGAAGTTACCAATTTTATGGGCAACAATATCGCCAGTAAACTGGGATAATTTTTCTTCCAAATCTATATCTAGTTTGTCAAAAAGTTGCTGAAATTTATGAGCAGTGTCGGTATCGCCTTCAATTTTTACTTCACCACTAAAAATTGAACGCATAGGTGTTGAGCTTAATCCCATAAAGCCAAGGGCTGATAAGCTGCCACTGATGGTTGCGTCAACTTCAGGTAAATAGTTTTCTAATACCTGAACTTTATCGTTGGTAGGACAAAGATAAATTGTTTCGTCAAAGGGCTGAATGTTTATCGCAATCACTTTACCTTCGATAGGTGTCAGAAATAAACTGACATCTTCATCTAAAGACAAGTATTGGTTTAATGCAAGTTCTAGGGTGCTGATTAGTAATGGTTTAATAATCATTTGGTTTCATTTGATGGGCTGTTGAGAGGGTGTTAATTCTAAAAACTCAAATTGCGCCCTAGCGGCCTTTCAATGTAGGGCGGACTTCAGTCCGCCAACGTTACTTATTGATTGTGGCTTGTTTATAGCGGACTGAAGTCCGCTCTACAATAACGGCTAGTTAATTTGAATTCTGCTAATGAAGATGAGCTATATCTTGTATCCTCTATGTACAGCAACAATTCCCTGGCTCATATTAAAGTATTCACAACGCTCTAAGCCAGCATCTTCCATCATCTCTTTCAATTTGTCTTGCTTAGGATGCATACGAATTGACTCTGCTAAATAACGGTAGCTATCTTCGTCTTTAGCAACGAATTTACCGATTTTAGGTAATAGTTTAAATGAATAAAAGTCATAAACTTTTTCGGTGACTTTGTCGATAGGGTGTGAAAATTCTAAAACAATCACTTTGCCACCTGGTTTTAATACTCGCATCATAGAGCGAAGTGCAGCATCTTTATCTGTTACATTTCTTAATCCAAAAGCGATACAGACACAATCAAAAGTATTGTCTTCAAAAGGTAGGCACTCTGCGTTGACTTGAGCGTAATTAATGTTGCCGACAAGGCCTTTATCAATTAAACGATCACGCCCTGTACGCAACATTTCTGAGTTAATATCAGCTAAAACAACAGAGCCTTCTTTACCGACTCTTTTTTCAAATAAAATAGTTAAATCACCAGTCCCACCAGCTAAATCTAAGATTTTATCGCCATTTCTAACATTGGCTAGCTGAATGGCAACGCGCTTCCAGACACGGTGGATACCTAAAGACATGAGATCGTTCATCACATCATAGTTGCTTGCAACTGAGTCAAATACGCCGCGAACCATGCTGACTTTATCGTCAGCAGCTACTTGTTTAAACCCAAAATGGGTTGTGTTTTCGTTTGTCATAATCTTACCGTGTTTGTTACTGTTCTGTGCGCGAAGCGCCAGAAGTTTCTAGTTTATTTAGATAATTTTTCCAAAGTGATTGGTACTCAGAACCTAATTTATACAGCATATCCCAAGAATAAATCCCACTGCTGTGGCCATCAGTAAAGCTGGGTTCTATACCGTAATTACCGATGGGCTTTATACTTATAATATTAACGTCTTTCTTTCCTGTTTGTAGCACTTCCTGCCCAGGAGCATGGCCTAATGCTTCGGCCGACGGTGAGTATACGCGTAGGTATTCACAAGGGAGTTTAAACGTTTTTCCGTTATCAAAACTGACTTCAAGAATATGAGAGGCCTGATGTAATGTAATATCAGTGATATTACATTTTGCAGATTCAGTATTTAATCTCATATTTATAGAATATAACGACTTAAGTCTTCATCTTCCGCAAACTCAGTTAAATGAGAGTCTACATAAGCGGCATCAATAACAATTGTTTTTTCAACCATATCGGAAGCCTCAAAAGAAATTTCTTCTAATAAGCGCTCTAATATAGTGTGTAATCTTCTGGCTCCGATGTTTTCTGTTTTTTCATTAACTTGCCAGCCTAACTCTGCAATACGTTGAATACCATCATCAGAAAAAGTCAGATCTACATCTTCTGTTTTAAGCAAAGCTTGATATTGTTCAGTTAATGAGGCATCAGGTTCAGTTAAAATGCGTATAAAATCATCTGCAGAGAGTGCGTTTAACTCAACACGAATAGGAAAGCGGCCTTGTAATTCAGGAATTAAATCAGAAGGTTTGGTTAAGTGGAAGGCACCTGAAGCAATAAATAGAATATGGTCGGTTTTGATCATGCCATACTTTGTACTGACTGTACTGCCCTCGACTAAAGGTAATAAATCACGCTGAACACCTTCACGAGATACCTCTCCACCACCACCGCCTAGATCAGAACGTTTACAAACTTTATCTATTTCATCTAGAAATACAATACCGTTTTGTTCGACAGATTCAACTGCAGACATTTTAATGTCATCTTCATTCACTAATTTTGAAGCTTCATCTTCTTGCAATGCTTTTAAGGCATCTGCAATTTTCATTTTGCTGGTTTTAGTTTTGTCGCTATTCATGTTTTGAAACATGCCTTGCAACTGACTAGTCATATCCTCCATACCAGGAGGCGCCATAATTTCTACGCCAACTGAGGGGGCTTTTAAGTCAATTTCAATTTCTTTATCATTAAAGTCACCTTCACGTAATTTCTTACGCATTTTTTGACGGGTCGATGCTTCAGAATCTGAAATCATACCGCCTTCAGCTGCTGGCAATAGAATGTCCAAAACCTTTTCTTCAGCTGCATCAGCCGCTCGGTTTTGTACTTTTTCCATTTCTGTCATGCGATTCATTTTAACCGCAGTATCAACTAAATCACGGATAATGGATTCAACATCTCGTCCCACATAACCAACTTCAGTAAATTTTGTAGCTTCAATCTTTATAAATGGCGCATTAGCTAAGCGAGCTAAACGTCTAGCAATTTCTGTTTTACCCACACCTGTTGGGCCAATCATTAAAATGTTTTTTGGTGTGATTTCATCGCGAAGCTCTTCAGCAACGCGCATACGGCGCCAGCGGTTACGCAGTGCAATAGCAACAGAACGTTTAGCACTTGCCTGACCAATAATATGTTTGTCTAGTTCACTTACAATTTCTTTGGGTGTCATTTTGCTCATTCTATTTACTCTTTATCACTGCTGGGTTCAGCATCTAACTCTTCAATGCGGAGATTGTGGTTGGTATAAATACAGATGTCTGCAGCGATATGCAGAGATTTTTCTACAATATCACGCGCACTAAGGTCTGTATTTTCTAGTAAGGCAATACCAGCAGATTGAGCAAAAGTACCGCCTGAACCTATTGCCATTAAGTCATGTTCCGGTTCAATAACATCACCTGTTCCAGAAAGTAATAAGGAGGTTTTTGAGTCAGCAATAAGAAGTAAGGCTTCTAGTTTGCGTAAAGCTCGATCTGTACGCCAGTCTTTGGCCATTTCTACAGCCGCGCGGGTTAAATTACCACGGTGCTTTTCAAGCTTTCCTTCAAAATGTTCAAATAAAGTAAAGGCATCTGCTGTTGCGCCAGCAAATCCAGCAATGACTTTGCCATGATATAGGCGACGAACTTTACGCGCATTACCTTTCATGACGGTGTTGCCTAAAGAAACCTGGCCATCACCCCCGATGACTACTTTGTCGCCACGGCGAACTGAAATAATTGTTGTGCCTCTAAAACTCACAGAATACCCACTGATAAAACTTAAATCAGACAATTTTACATGCTCTGAGGGAAATAGGGGGGAAAATTAATGATTTATCAATAATGAAACTGAAAAATAGATATTGCTGAGATAAAAGTAGAAGGGTGTCACTTTAAATACCAATATCTTCATTCCATAGCTGGGGGCTAAATTTAATAAATCGTTGCATTAAGTGGCGACATTCTTGATTGTTTTTAACTAACAATTCAACCCCTCGTGATCGAATATAATCCTCAGGACCTTGAAAACTAAGGTTTTCTCCTACAACTATTTTTGGAATACTGTAAAGCAGTATTGCACCGCTACACATGTCACAAGGTGATAAGGTCGAATATAAAGTGGCTTGTTTATAATCGGAGGCCGTTAATCGACCTGCATTTTCTAGGCAGTCCATTTCTGCATGTAATATAGAACTGCTTTTTTGAATCCGCTGATTATGACCTTTACTTACGATTTTATTGTCAATGACTAATACAGAGCCAATGGGAATACCACCTACAGCCAAGCTTTTTTTAGCTTCATTAATTGCTGCTTTTAGAAATATATCCATGATGAGACTATAAAGTCTTTTAGATAAGGTGCTTGATAAATAGGGTGAAAAATAGCATTTTCACCCTTGCTTATAGCCTAAAACTTTTAGTCGGATATCTTTAAAAGAATACCTTTTTCTGCAGGACATTTTGGTGAGTGAACGGCCACTTTAATTCTGGCAGCAGTTTTAGATAAAGAGTCAGGTAAATTACCTTTTAAAGCAAAAAAAGTTTTTTTATCTTCAACTGTCATTTCAACAGGGATGTTTTTTGCAGTAACTTTTATATGGCTAGCATCTTTAATACCCCTGACCCAAAAAGAAAATTCAGAGTTTGGTTTGACCACCGATAAATGTTTGGGGATAAAATGATTAATAATCGTTGTTTTACATCCGCCCCCACTTTTATTGCCGCCGCCATGATTGCCATGGCCACCAGCAGCACTGGCTCCTGTAGATATTAAACATAATGCTGAGGTTAATACTGATAGCACAATATATTTTTTCAATGGGTTCACCTTTTATATTATTAATTATTAGATGGAAATTTATTATAACCTGAAACTAAATTAAGGTATTTTTGAATATACATTACAGAGTAGCGGGTTATTTTTTATAAATCATGTTAGGAGGGATAGTAATGTCCTATACTTCAAATATAACAATGATAAATGAGTAATGCATCATATTTTATGAACACTACAGGGATTTAATATGGCTAAGAAACCCACTGATATAACTAACCCAGCAAATTTGAAGTCCCACGATAAAGGCACGGGAGCGGTACGTAAATTTCATCCTGTTTATAAAGATTATTTACCTCCTTGTAATAACGCTTGTCCCGCAGGTGAAGATATTCAAGGCTGGTTGGCTTTAGTGCAGAGTGGAGATTATCAACAAGCTTGGCAATTGTTAATGAAAGATAATCCAATGCCAGCTGTACATGGTCGAGTTTGTTACCATCCTTGTGAAACAAAATGTAATCGGGAGCAACTTGATAGCTCAGTTAGCATACATGCTGTAGAACGGTTTTTGGGTGATAAAGCGATAGCAGAAGGTTGGAAAGTCACCCCAGATAAAGAAAACAGTGGTAAACGGGTATTGATAATTGGTGCTGGCCCAAGTGGTTTATCAGCAGCTTATCATCTGGCTCGACTTGGCCATAAAGTGGTTATTTATGAAGCTGGGCCAGTAGCAGGTGGAATGATGCGCTTTGGTATTCCTGCTTATCGTTTGCCGCGAGAGGAACTGGATCAGGAAATAAACAGAATTAAAAGCCTAGGTGTAGAAATTGTACTTAATAGAAAAGTAGAAAACCTTTTAGTAGATAAACAAGAGGGTGATTTTGATGCTGTGTTTGTTGCCATAGGTGCTCATTTAAGTAAACGTGTCGATATACCTGCTCGTGATGCCACTAAAATACTTGATGCTGTTAGTTTTTTACATGATACAGCGACAGGGAATACACCGTTATTAGGGCGTAAAGTTGCTATTTATGGTGGTGGAAATACTGCAATGGATGCTGCGCGGACTGCTAAACGCTTAGGTGCTGAAGAAGCTTTAATTATTTATCGCAGGGATAGGGATCATATGCCTGCTCATAGTTTTGAAGCTGATGAAGCATTGGAAGAAGGAATAAAAATTAATTGGTTACGGTCAATTAAAGAAATGGATGAAGGCTCGATAAAAGTAGAAATTATGGAGCTGAATGATCAAGGACGGCCAGAACCCACAGGGCGTTTTGAAGATTTAGAAGCTGACTCACTGATTTTAGCCGTTGGACAAGAAACAGATAGTCAATTTTTACGTGCAGTCGATGAAATGGAGTTCCAAACTGATGGAACCGTAAAAGTTGATTCAGGCATGATGACAGCTGCTGCGGGAATATTTGCTGGTGGTGATATGGTGCCAAGTGAACGAACGGTAACAACAGCAGTAGGGCATGGTAAAAAAGCGGCAAGGCATATTGATGCGTGGCTAAAAAATGAGCGATATATTGCGGCTGAAAAACATGACTCAGTTGATTATAAGCAATTAAACCTTTGGTATGTAACAGAGGCCGAACAAACGACTCAGGAATCTTTATCCACCCAAAATAGAGCAGAAAACTTTTCTGAAATTGTCTCAGGTGTTACTGATAAAGAAGCAACTTTTGAAGCGCAGCGTTGTTTTTCCTGTGGGAACTGTTTTGAATGTGATGGGTGTTATGGCGCTTGTCCTGAAAAGGCAATTATTAAATTAGGTCCAGGTAAACGCTATAAATACAATTATGAGTTATGTACAGGTTGTGCCGTCTGTTTTGAGCAATGTCCATGTCATGCGATAGAAATGGTCGAAGAACAGGATAGCGCTCAAAGTGATGTGAAAAATCAGGCAGGAGAGCAGCATGACTGATAATAAAATGGTAACAGTTGATGGTAATGAAGCGGTTGCTTACGTTGCTTACCGAATTAATGAAGTATGTGCAATTTACCCAATAACACCTTCATCCGGAATGGCTGAATGGACTGATCAATGGGCTAATGAAGGTAAAACAAATATTTGGGGTAATATCCCTTTAATTGCTGAAATGCAAAGTGAAGGCGGGGCGGCTGGAGCTTTACATGGCGCATTACAAACGGGCGCTTTAACCACTACCTTTACAGCCTCTCAGGGATTGTTATTAATGATCCCTAATATGTACAAAATTGCAGGTGAATTAACACCTACCGTATTTCATGTGGCGGCAAGGTCTTTAGCAACACAAGGTTTATCTATTTTTGGAGATCATGCTGATGTGATGGCAGTACGAAACACTGGGTTTGCGCTGCTAGGCTCAAGTTCTGTGCAGGAAGCGCATGATATGGCTTTAATATCACAAGCGGCTACCTTACAAAGTCGTATTCCTTTCTTACATTTTTTTGATGGTTTTCGTACTTCTCATGAAGTTAATAAAATTGAATTATTAACAGATCAACAAATTAGGGAGATGATTGATGATGAATGGGTATTTGCACATCGTTCACGTGCTTTAAATCCTGATAATCCCTTTATTAGAGGAACGGCGCAAAACCCTGATGTTTATTTTCAGGCAAGAGAAACAGTCAACCCATTTTATGCAAAAGTGCCTGAAATAGTTCAAGGCTTAATGGATCGTTTTGCAGAATTAACAGGCCGACAATATAATTTATTTGAATACACGGGTGCTAAGGATGCTGAAAAACTGATTGTTATTATGGGATCAGCAGCTGAAACAGTTAACAAAACAGTCGAGTATTTGGTCGATAAAGGTGAAAAAGTTGGCGTAGTGCATGTGCGACTTTATTTACCTTTTGCGTATGAATTATTTTTACAAAGCTTTCCTGACAGTATTAAAAAGGTGGCGGTATTAGATCGTACCAAATCGCCAGGAGCAACAGGGGAGCCTTTATTTCACGATGTGGTGTATTCTTTTTCAGAAGCTTATAGTTCAGGTAAGTTAAGTCAAATGCCAAGAGTGATTGGGGGACGTTACGGTCTTTCGTCGAAGGAATTTACGCCAGCAATGGTAAAAGGTATTTTTGATGAGTTGGAAAAAGATCAGCCAAAAAATCACTTTACCATCGGAATTAATGATGACGTAAGTCATAGCAGTTTAGATTATGACTCAAATTTAAATATTGAATCTGACAGCATGATTTCTGCTCTGTTTTACGGCTTAGGTGCTGATGGAACCGTGGGGGCGAATAAAAACACGATTAAGATTATTGGTGAATTAGATGATTTTTATGCCCAGGCTTATTTTGTTTACGACTCTAAAAAGTCAGGTAGTCAAACTGTTTCGCATTTGCGTTTTGGGCCTCAGCCTATAAAAGCACCGTATTTAGTACAAAGTGCTGGGTTTATTGGTTGTCATCAATTCAATTTTATTTTTAAAACAGATGTATTAGCTTTAGCTGCTGATAATTCCGTGTTTTTATTAAATAGTCCTTATGCTGCTGATCAAGTCTGGGATCAATTGCCAGCCAATACACAGCAACAAATTATTGATAGAAATATTGGTTTTTATGTCATAGATGCTGCCAAAGTAGCACGTAATGCTGGTATGGGTAATCGTGTCAATACGGTGCTGCAAACCTGTTTTTTTGCCCTTTCTGGTGTGTTGGAAAGAGAGCTGGCAATAGAAAAGATCAAACAAGCAATTAAAAAAACCTACAGTAAAAAAGGTGAAGAAATTGTTAAAAAGAACTTTGCTGCCGTTGATCAAACATTAGAGCATTTGTATCAGGTGGAAGTGGCTAAAACGGTAACAAGTACCTTACAAAAACCAGAAGTGGTTTCCAGTCAAGCACCTGACTTTGTACGACGTATTACCGCAAAAATGATGGCAGGTGAGGGTGATGAATTAGCTGTTAGCCAAATACCAATTGATGGAACTTATCCTTCAGGCACTACTGCTTGGGAAAAACGTAATTTGTCACAGTTTGTACCCGAGTGGGAACCTGACCTGTGCATACAATGTGGAAACTGTAGTTTTGTTTGCCCTCATTCCGTTATTCGAGCTAAGTTTTATAATGAAAAACGTTTAGAAGCTGCTCCCGAAAATTTTAAATCTGCACAAATAAGTTCTAGAGGCTTTCCTGATATTCGTTATACCTTACAAATCTATTTAGAAGATTGTACGGGCTGTAATCTTTGTGTCGAAGTGTGCCCTGCATTAAGCTTAAAAGAAAGCGGTGTTAAAGCAATTAATATGAAGCCTAAAGCACCGATATTAGAACAAGAAAAAACCAATATTGATTTCTTTGAAACTTTGCCCATTAATAATAGGGCAAGAGTAGATTTTTCATCTATTCGAGGCGCACAATTTTTACAACCACTTTTTGAGTTTTCAGGAGCTTGTGCCGGTTGTGGTGAAACACCCTATGTAAAATTAGTTTCTCAATTATTTGGTGATCGATTATTAGTGGCCAATGCAACAGGCTGCTCATCTATTTATGGCGGTAATTTACCTACGACGCCGTGGACTAAAAATGAAGAGGGTAAAGGGCCTGCATGGTCAAATTCTTTATTTGAAGATAATGCTGAATTTGGTTTAGGTTTTCGATTAACTGCTGACCAGCATAAATCAGTAGCGAGTCAGTTGATATTTAATATGCAAGCTGAATTAGGTGAAAAGTTAGTTTATGAATTACTTAATGCCAAGCAAGAAACCGAATCTCAGATACATAAACAGCGAGAACGGGTTGCAGAACTTAAAGCTAAATTACTAAAATTAGACAATGCAAAAGCAAGAGAGTTAATCTCTGTTGTGGATCACTTAATCAGACGAAGTATCTGGATTATGGGGGGAGATGGCTGGGCTTATGATATTGGTTCGGGTGGTCTTGATCATGTCTTGGCCAGTGGGCGCGATGTAAATGTGTTAGTGATGGATACAGAGGTTTATTCTAATACGGGTGGTCAAATGTCTAAGTCTACGCCATTAGGTGCGGTGGCTAAATTTGCGGCTGGTGGTAAACCTGTCGCTAAAAAAGATATTGCCTTGCAAGCTATTTCATATGGCAATGTTTATGTGGCTAGAATTGCGATGGGGGCTAATCCACAACAAACTTTATTAGCCATGCGAGAAGCTGAAGCCTATCCAGGGCCCTCTTTAATTCTGGCTTATAGCCATTGTATTGCCCATGGCATCAATATGAATGATGGTTTAAAACAGCAGGATTTGGCTGCAGCATCAGGTCATTGGCCTTTGCTTCGATATAATCCCGTACTTAGACAAACTCAACATAATCCTTTTGTACTTGATTCCCCTAGACCTAGAGTGCCATTTAAAGACTATGCATATAATGAATTACGTTACAAAATGTTGCAAAGAACTAACCCAGAAAAGGCAGAGAAAATGCTTAAATTAGCCCAGAAAGGCGTTGACCTGAAATGGAAAATTTATGAGCAAATGGCCGAACAAACGGGTGGTGACTTTCAACCTGATGCTACATTAATTGATTAAGGAAATATTATGGACTTGTCTAGCAAATACATGGGTTTAAGCTTAAAGAACCCCATTGTTGTATCATCATGCCCATTATCAGAATCACTTGATGGGATTAAAACACTTGAGGATTCAGGTGCATCAGCCGTTGTTATGTATTCTTTGTTTGAAGAACAAATTCGGCAGGAAAATGAAGCTTTTGATAGTTTAATGGAGTCAGCTTCGGGGCACTTTTCTGAATCAAGTGATTTTTTTCCTCAAATGGATGAGGTCGCAGATAAAGGCCCTGAACAATATCTAAATTTATTAGAAAAAGCAGTAAAGGCTACAGATATTCCTATTATTGGAAGTTTGAACGGTGTTACAAATGAAGGCTGGATTGATTATGCAAAACAAATCCAACAAGCAGGCGCGAGTGCTTTAGAATTAAATATTTATTATATTCCAACAGATATTAATAAGACGGGTGTAGAAGTAGAGCAACGTTATTTTGATATTTTACAAGCGGTAAAATCTTCGGTTTCAATTCCAGTGGCAATTAAATTAAGTCCTTTTTTTAGTGCGACAGCTAATTTTTCTAAGCGATTAGACGAAGCAGGCGCGGATGGCTTGGTTTTATTTAATCGGTTTTTTCAGCCTGACTTTAATCTCGATACATTGCAAATTGATCCACGTGCTCATACAGGGTCAGCAGAGGAAATACGAGTTCCTTTACTTTGGATTGCAGTACTACACGGCCAAATTAAAGCATCACTTGCTGCCAGTCGTGGCGTGCAAACCTCAACTGAAGTGATTAAATATCTACTGGCTGGAGCAAATGTAGTGATGGTTGCATCTGCTTTAATGAAGCATGGGCCTCAATATATTCAAGTTTTACTGGATGAACTAGAGCAATGGCTAGACGCTAGAGATTATGCATCAGTCACTGAAATTAGAGGGAAAATGAGCCATAAAAATGTGGTAAATCCTGATGAGTTTGAAAGGGTTAATTATATTAAGGCTTTGGGGAGAGCGGGAAGAGCTTCACGATTTTAGTAAGTAGAGGAGGGGCATATGAAGTGTGGATTATTAATTGTGAACACCTAGTTCTTAAATATCAGTTCAAATACTTATGATGTTTAATGCTAGGTGCTCTAATAGTAAGTTATTCTACATAGTCTACAACTGAATATCCTCTGTTATTATGGCTTGTTGCCTTTTTGGATTTAGCTTTATCATGTGCAGAAAATGGGTTGTCTCCCATCCGCATATGCTTTCCTGTTTTCATATCAATATCTGACTGGCTGGTATGCGTGTTCCGCATATGTTTCCCTTTTGTCATATCAATATCCGAAGCGCTAGTGTGGGTGTTTTGCATGCTTTTATCTTTAGCAACTGCTATTGCAGGTAGAGTAGAGCACAATATAACTGTTAATATTATTTTTTTCATTTTTCTTCCTCTTGGTTGTTAAAGTTTTATATCTTATGAAGACTATACCACATAGACCGTAAGGTATGGCATTAAAAAAAGTGCCAGTTAACTTTATGATTGTTAGTCATTAATAGTCAATAAATTAAAAGAGGAAAAGGAAAGGTTTTTTAAATAAGGTCTTTCCCCTGTTATGAAATAAAATTAATAAGTATCAAATACTTAATTTAACTCTGAAAGTTCCTCTTCAAGACGTTTTATCTTGTTTTTCTCTTCTTTAATTTTGTTTTGGTACTTACGAACTTTATCTGTTTTTTGGTACTCTTGAGCTTCTTTTAAGTCGGATTCATATTCTGAAATCTCTTTATTTACCGCCCCTATTTTTTCAATTAGCTCGTCCTTAAGTCCATTGTTAGTACAATTCTTCTTTGCATTATTTAATGAGCGTCTTAATCCATCTGTTTTACGTTCATTGCCTTTTTCCTGAGAAATTTTAAGTTGCTTTTCTATCTCGCAGAATTTCTGTTCACAGCCTTTCAAGTTCTCACATTTAGGTGATGCTATGACTGGAAGCGATGTTGTAAATAATAGCAATCCTGCGAGTGTAGTTATTGAAACTGAAGATAATGCAGTAACATTTTTAGTCATGATATTCCTTGTTTTTATTTGTAAAGTTAAAGGTTATTGAATCCTCAGGCCTTAGTATAAGTGTTGGCTTGTAAATATATAGATCTGGATACTGAAAAAGTAGCAAGAACATTTACAAAAAATTAAGGGGTTCTCTAACAGCATTAGGGAACCCGAAAATTGATAATTAGACTGATTTTTTTCGGCTATAGAAAAAATAACCTAGCCCTGCTGCTATTAAAAAACCAATAATAGGAAACATATTATTAGAATCATTTTTTGCTTTAGCCGTATTGGGAAACCTGAATTTGGTTAAAACACCCAGTCCTGAGTCATTAATATCTATCGTAATAGATTTTGCATTTAGTCCTATTAACTGTACTTCGCCCCCATCAAAAGCCTTATAGTTTTTTGATCTGTTCTCGGTAAAGTTTGGGTAGATAGGGAGTATTGAAAAACTCGCTTTAGAACCTAGCGCTTGTGCTATTTCAGTTTCTAATTGTAGGGTCGACTTTCCCTTAGTTTGTACAACTAGTGGGGTATTATTATCAATAGTGATGGTAACTGTGCCGCCCGCAGCTTCATATTTTATATCAGAGGTAAAGTTTCTAACATATTCAACGGCAGCTGTATAAACAAGATTGATAGAAATATCTACAGATGCATTGGAAAAACTTTTGCCTGGAATGCTGTAACTTAATGTTTGGTTGGTATAGTCTCGGGTAGTAATTCGGTCAACTGCAAAGCTTTCTTTATTGTAGATAAGTAATTCGGGCTTATCGTTGCTTAACTTAGAAATGGCTCCTCGGTCACTAGGTGCTTCAGTTTTAATTGCAGCGTTAAGTGACCCCGATACTTTTTTTGCAACTTCAATAGCTGTCATTGGTTTTTTATCATTAATACCTTTAATAAAAGTTAAACCATTTGCTTTGTTGAAGTTTATTCCTTCTTTTTGCCAAGACACCATGGAAGAAAATGAAGTTTCAATCGTTCTTTTTGGTGTGCTAGTTTGTATGAGTAATTGATCGTTTTTTTCTGGGTTGGCCGTGCTGATTGACGGAAGTCCCATTAGGCAGGTAAGAAGTATGCTTAGATTTGATTTTTTTCTTTTTATCATTATTTTATCCTCAGTATATCCATCCAGCCTATCACAGTTAAAATTTGAGAGGGCTAGAAATAATAAATACTCTGCTAGTAATGTTAAAAACACGTAGAATATGCTCCCTTTAAAAATAATTTACACATTAATAAAAATAAACATAATTAATGTGCTTCTATTCGGAATAAAACATGCTCGCAACCGCAAATATCACCATGCAATTTGGCGCTAAGCCACTATTTGAAGACGTTTCAGTTAAATTTGGTAACGGCAATCGTTACGGATTAATTGGTGCAAACGGCTGTGGTAAATCAACCTTTATGAAAATTTTAGGTGGAGATTTAGAGCCTTCAGGGGGTAATGTTTCCAAAGACCCTCATGAGCGTATCGGTAAACTAAAACAAGATCAATTTGCTTATGAAAAATATGCGGTAATTGATACCGTTATTATGGGGCATGATGAGTTATGGGCTGTAAAGTCTGAGCGTGATGCTATTTACGCAAATCCTGATATGTCTGAAGAAGATGGTATGCGTGCTGCCGAGTTAGAATCTGAATTTGCTGAAATGGATGGCTATACGGCTGAAGCACGGGCAGGTGAATTATTGGCAGGTGTTGGGATAGATGTAGAGCAGCATTATGGTCTTATGAGTGAAGTAGCTCCAGGTTGGAAATTACGAGTATTGTTAGCGCAAGCCCTGTTTTCTGAGCCTGATATTATGCTGCTTGATGAGCCAACAAACAACTTGGATATTAACGCGATTCGCTGGTTAGAAGGCGTGTTAAATGAGCGTAATTGCACCATGGTTATTATTTCGCATGATAGACACTTTTTAAATAGTGTTTGTAGTCATATGGCTGATTTAGATTATGGTGAAATTCGTGTTTACCCAGGTTCGTATGATGATTATATGACAGCTGCAACGCAAGTTATTGAAAGTATGCAGTCGGAAAATGCTAAAAAGAAAGCACAAATTTCAGAGCTAAAAGCCTTTGTGAGTCGATTCTCTGCCAATGCATCAAAATCAAAGCAAGCAACATCAAGAGCTAAACGACTAGATAAAATTAGTTTAGATGAGATAAAACCTTCAAGTCGTCAAAACCCTTTTATCCGTTTTGAGCAAGATAAAAAACTGCATCGTTTAGCTCTAGAAGTAGAAGGCTTGGGTAAAAGTTATGATACTGAGTTATTTAAAGAATTAAATTTAATGGTAGAAGTAGGGGAGCGTGTAGCCATTATCGGTCCGAATGGTATTGGTAAAACAACCCTATTAAAATGTTTGATGGGTGAAGAACTTCCATCAGCAGGTTTTGTAAAATGGTCAGAAAATGCAGATATTAGTTATTGCGCACAAGACCATGCCCCTGAATTTAAAGGCAATGAGTCGCTAATTCCTTGGATGGATCAATGGCGTAAACCAAAAGATGATGATCAGGCTATTAGAGGCACTTTAGGGCGCTTATTATTCTCTCAAGATGATCTTGAGAAAAAAGTAGGGGTACTTTCTGGAGGCGAGAAAGGTCGGATGATTTTTGGCAAGTTGATGTTACAACGTGCCAATATTATGTTGCTAGATGAGCCGACTAACCATTTGGATATGGAATCAATTGAATCATTAAATTTAGCCTTAGAAAATTACGATGGCACATTGATTTTTGTCAGCCATGATAGAGAATTTGTATCATCACTAGCGACACGAGTCATTGAATTGACACCAACAGGTATTGTTGATTTTCGTGGTACTTATGAGGATTACTTAGAAAGCCAAAAGCCAAGCTAGCAAAAGGTGGTAGGAGGAGCCTCTGGCCGCGCCGAAATAAGGTAAAGCTGTCGCGACCATAGGTCCCTCCTACATTTTTCTGCAAGTATTTGAGGTGGCAGCCGATAATTATAAAATTTAAGATTGATCTAGTAGCTTTTCAAACGCCAATACAGGCACTGGTTTACTAAAGTAATAACCTTGTACATATTCACATTGAAATTGTTTTAGTATTTCTAGCTGTTCTTTAGTTTCTACACCTTCGGCAACAACTGATAAGCCAAGGTTTTTAGATATTGTGATAATAGAGGTGACGAGTGCCTCATCACTTTTATCTTCAGTAATATCCATAATAAAAGATCTATCAATTTTTACGGTGGAAACAGGCAGGTTTTTTAAATAGCTTAATGATGAGTAGCCTGTACCAAAGTCATCTAGTGAAAAACTAACGCCCTTATTAATGAGCTCTTCCATTTTTGTAACAGATTTCTTTACATCATTAATTAGGCTATATTCTGTAATTTCAATATCAATACATTGGGCGGGAACATTAATTTTATTTATTAGATGAATAATGGACTGAGCAAAATGTTCGTCTTGAAATTGGCGTGAACTGATGTTTATACTGAGCCTTTGATCTGGTTTCCAAAGCCCTTCTTTTATCCAGAGAGCAAGTTGTTTTAAACTTTCCTCTAATACCCAGTGGCCTACATCCATCATCAGCCCTGATGATTCTAGAATATCTAGAAAGTAGCCTGGTGCTTTTATGCCACTTTCTGGGTCATTCCAGCGTAATAATACTTCTGCCCCATGAATAAGACCTGTTGACGTTTCATTTTTTGGCTGAAAATAAAGAATAAACTCATTATTACTGTAAGCCTTTCTTAATTTGCGCTCTAGCTCTAACTGACGATGAACCTGTATGCTCATATCCTTATGAAAAACTTCAAATTGATTTTTTCCTGATTTTTTCGCCTCATACATGGCTGTATCAGAAAATTTGAGTAATTCATGGCTACTTTCTGTTCCAACAGAAAACATTGAGATTCCAATACTTGCTGTTAAATTGAATGTCATGTTTTCAACTAAAATATCTTTTGCAATAAATGTATTAAGTTTTTTTGTTACTTGGCGAGCTTGGTTAATAGCTTCTAGTGACTCGTTGCTCAGGCCTGTAAGAATGACTACAAATTCATCACCACCCAGTCGAGCAAGTGTATCTTCACCTCGAATCTCTGATTGTAAGCGTTGAGCAATTTCTTTTAAAACTAAATCACCGGTTGGGTGACCAAGCGAGTCATTGACGTATTTAAAATTATCTAGGTCAATATATAGAAGGGCGCTATGAGTTTTGTTTCGGTTAACGCGATCAATTTCATGATCGAGTTGCTTTAATAGCTCGTTACGATTAGCTAACCCTGTTAGCGTATCGTAATAGGCTAGGTATTTTATAGTGTCTTCTGCTGATCGTAGGCTACGAATATCTTTTGCGACTGTTGAAAAGAAGTCTATCTCGCCTTGTGCTGATTTATGGGTGATTAATACTTGAGAACTTAAAATTTTATCATTTGATTTGGATATAAAGGTTGTTTCCCCTTTCCACATACCATGTTTAATTGCATAAGGGATCCCCTCTGACATAATTAGCATGGCATCATCATTGTCGTGAAAATCAGATAAGCGTATCTTACTTAAGTTCTCATCGGGTGTTATCCCTAGAAAATTACGTCCAGCTTTATTTAGATAAGTAAGAAAGCCATCGACATCAGCTATACAAATTAAATCAGGTGTTGCTTCTAAAATAGCCAGCAAGCGGTTTTGTTGTTCGAGGACTATTTTATTATCTAGAATCAGTCGCCATTCCCGTAGTACGCGATTAGCTATGATTGGTAACTCTCTTAATGTTTGGTCTGATTTTACAACATAATCTAATGCACCTGCTTTTATTGCTTTAACGGCAATGGCTTCATCTCCGAAGCTGGTCATTACAATAATTGGAGAGGTTTGTTTCTGTAGACATGTTTCAATAAAATGAATGCCATCACCGTCTGGTAAACGAAAATCAGTAATAATTAAATCAGGCTGTAACTGAGAAATCAGTTGGCAGGCATCTGTTAGGTTATGCCTGGTTGTTATTTGATAATGAGGGTGTGTTTCAAATGAACGTAATATGATGGCTTCATGGGCAAGGTCATCTTCGACCAATAGAATTTTATATTTCATTTCTCTATCGTTTGCTGTCGATTTAATAGTCATTGCTTCGTTCATTAATCAGTCTCATTGATTTTTGAAAAATATTTTAGATTTAAAGGATGTTAAGTATTACAAATAATTTCTTCTATAGCCTGGCTTTTCTCTATAACTTCTGACAGTAACTCAAAAAGGATACATTTTGAAATCTTTAAGTCATATAAATAGGTGCTTATTACTAGTGGCAATTGACCAAAATCAATTTCAGTTAGGTCGGTATTTGATTCAATAAAGTGAGCTAGTAAATCAGCAGTACTAATAAGTTTAGCTTCTTTTGGATAAAGCTGGGAATCATTAGGTCGATGATGGTATTTAACTGTTTCACTGACAGGTTTAGGAACTCCCCAATCCTCTAAAAGCAAAGCCCCAACAATAGGGTGGCTAAAACCTAATAGTGATTGTTCAATCTGGTATCTATCTTTATTGTCATTTTCTTTGTGCCATTCAATGGTTGATGATAATTCAGGTTCATTTTTATAGATAATGAGTTGACCTAGATCGTGTAGAAGGCCTGTAAGAAATAATAACTCAGGATCGGGGGCTGATATTGATTCAGCAAGTAACTTGGCTGCAATTCCACAACGTATGCTATGTCTCCAAAACTGGGTAATATCAATTCCATTGTCAATTAATGGTGTGACAGAATTAACGACTGAACTTACCAGTACAATATTACGTAAATCATATTCACCTATGAGATTTATGGCTGTTCCAATATTATAAATAGTATTGGGTAGTGCATAATAAGAGCTGTTGATTATTCTTAGTGTGCGAGCGCAAAGGGCAGGATCGATGCTGATGATTTCGGCAATATTGTCACGGGTATGAGCAGGGTTCTTAAGAGTTTCTTCTAGTTGAGTGTAGACATTGGGTAAGCTGACGAGGTGTACAACATTAGCTACTAGTGCTTCTGGTGTGTTGGCTTTTACTGATGACTGCAAAATATATCCTTTTTATTTCATAAAGTAAAAATAGTTTTGATATTGTTTTTATTCAACCAGTTGAGGTGACTTGTTCCATATTAGCCAATAAAAACCGATACTTTCAAGCATCGGCATAAACTGTTGTAAATCTAAAGGTTTAACCAAATAACTGTTGGCATAGTTATCATAAGCTTGGGTAATGTCTTTTTCCGCGGATGAAGTTGTCATAATGACAACGGGTATACGCATAAGTTCGGGGTCCGTTTTAATGGTTTTTAATACTTCAAGACCATCTACTTTAGGTAAACGTAAATCAAGTAAAATCAACTCTGGCCTTGGTGATGACAAGGGGGCGCTATAAGTATTACGTTGATATAAATAGTCTAAAGCGGCTTGTCCATCAGTCACATGATTTATTTTATTGGCTAATTTTAAATCATTGAAATTACGCTTTACTATAGCTGCATGAGCTTCTTCATCTTCAACTAGCAAAATAGTAATAGGGCTACCTTCCATATGGTTCTCCAGATGCTTTTAAATGAGTGGCTTCAGGTAAGGTAAATAAGAAACATGTTCCTTGACCAAGACCTTCCGATTCTACATGTATTGTTCCTTGGTAAAGCCCTACTATACGCTTTATCAGTGCTAATCCCAAACCACTACCATCAATGTCTGGGTTTAGTTGTTCGAATATTTCAAAAATTTTATCATTATATTGAGATTCAATTCCTAAGCCATTGTCTCTAACATAAAAAATAGGTTTGCTAGTTGAATTATGGATGCCTATCTCAATTAAAGGGTTTGGCTGAATGCCTCGATATTTAATTGAATTTTCAATTAGATTTTGCCATATTTGAATAAATTCAGAATGATCACCCAATAAAGTTAGATCAATATTATCAACTTTTATTTTTATATTATTTTCAGAAATACTACCGGCGGTCAAGTCTAATACATCTGCAATGAGTTGTTTAAACGAAATAGGTTTTATATTTTTTGTTTGTCTGCCAGCACGAGAAAACTCAAGTAGGTCATCAAGCAATGTACTCATTTTATCCGTGGCTGATGCCATAAAGCCGATGTCTTCGGCAATTCTTGAGCTATCTGATTTTTCAATATCTTGGGTTAAATAACTCAGGAATGTTTTGACGGTCACTAATGGGCTTTTAAGGTCATGAGAAATCATGTAGATAAACTGTTCAAGTTCAGTATTTTTCTCTAATAATTCTTTATCTATTCTTTTTCGGTTAGTGATGTCATTAATGATTGCATAGTAAACAGGGTTGCTAGGAACGTCATGCATTTGCAAGCGGACTTCGACGGGGTAACGGCTACCATCTTTACGCTGATGTACGGTTTCAAATATTAATTGCTGTTGTTCTTTCTGTCTCAAGGGGGTGATAAATTCAGAAAAAGTCTGAAGGGTATATTCAGGTTTAATATTAAGTGGTGTTAACTTCTGTAACTCATCCATGCTGTAGCCTAAGTTATGTCGGCCACCTTGGTTAACTTGTATAAAATGAAGTGTTTCTACATCAAAAATATAAATTTCGTTAGATGATTGCTCTAGAACAAGACCCAGGCGTAAATTGTTTTTTTCTGCTTCATTACGTTCATAAATAACACGTTTTAAGCGTTTGCTTAATTGCCAGTAATAAAGAAAGCAAAGCGTAACAATAAGTAATAATGTTAAAGCAACTAGGAAATAACGTATCCAATATTGCTTATACCAAGGTTTATTTGGTGAATAAATAAAACCATCAAGAGAATAGTTGGCAGGAGCCTTGCCTTGTTTAACGAAAACATCGGCCATTCTTTTCCATCTGCCCGGGTTTGTATGCCCAATCTCCACTAAGCTAGGTAGCATTAGGTTTTTTATGGTTTGTGCTTCAAATGTTAAATGTTCACGTGATTCTAGAGTGGGATATTTTTTTATAATCAGATCAATTATTTCATTTGAATGATCCATTGCATATTGCCAGCCTTGTAAAGTGGCTTGCAAAAAACGTTTAACTCTTTCTGGGTGATTTTTTACTTCATATTCTGTTGTGAAAATAGTATCGCCATAGAAATCTATACCATAATTAATAGGGTTGAGGATTCTGTAATCTATTCCAGCTTTATTTAATAAAAAAGGGCGGTTGATTATATAGACCCCCATAGCATCTACTGTTTTATTAACTAATTCATCAATAATATAGCTCTGCTTAATGACTTTAATATCTGATAATTTAACACCTTCATTATGTAACATAGCTAGAGTGTTAATTGAGTTGTCACCCATTTGCAGCATAACGCGTTTACCAACAAGGTCGTGAGGCGAATATATATTGCTATCAGCTCGAACCATGAGAGCCGTTGGAGAATGTTGAAAAATAGGTGCAAGGGCTACGACAGGTTTCCCTTGCAGACGAGCATGTAATAAATCTGTTTGTGTTTGGCCGTATTGAGCTTTGCCTGATAAAACTTCATCTACAGTTGGTTTGCCTAATTGGGCTTCTATAAGGGTGACATCAAGTCCGGCTTCTTTATAGTAACCTTGATTAATTGCCGCATAAAATCCAGCAAATTGAAATTGATGAAGATAGCGTAATTGTACAGAGATAGGTTCTAATTCTTTTGTATCTATCTTAGTTTCTGCTTGTGTGAAGGAAGCAAAGAAAAAAATTAAACTATAAAAAGTCAGGTAGCAAAGTTTGGTGTGTATCTGCATGAGCCAGTAGTAAATTGTGGTAGATGAAAAATCTAACTTCTGGGCTCTATTGTTACTTATTTAGAAAAATATATCTTGAATATAAAATATAGATTTCACCATTACAAAAAATTAATGCGTTATTTTTAAGTTTTCTAGTAAATCTTGCCAAGACTCTTTAATCATTGTGGTGGGTGGGTAATCAAATTCACAATAGTTTTTTGGTAAGGTTGATTGATATTGCTGTATCTGTGTTTTAACTAAACGTGTTTCTTCTTGGTTAAGGGGTTGAAAGCCTCGCCCGTATTGCCAGCCGTATCCCCAGCGATACCAAACGGAAAAAATGGGTAACCCTCCAAATCTAACGCCAACATACATTGTTTTAGCAAGTATTGCATTGTTGGTTGACTTTAATACGCAAGCTTGTAATGCCTCGTCTGCTTGTTTTTTTTGTTGTTCAGAGCCGCCTTGCCAGTAGGCAATATCATGAGTAATACAGCAACCACACCAAAGATTTTTTTCACTTAATGTTCCATCGGGAAATTGAGAGCAACCATCACTGCTAAATGCTTTTAGTTGATCTGCAATGACTGAATGACTCGTTAATAGAAGAATATTGAAAATTAATCTTTGGTGGCTTGTTAACATTACTTAATTCCAGCTTTTTAGTTCATTAAAATAATAGCGTGTTTTTGATTTAATTTGTTGTTCTTTATTTTCAATATAGGAGGCTAATAAAATCACAAATAAGCCTAATATAATACTGCTAATCCAAGGTGTATTTGAATATAGATTAACAGCATATTCCCAGTAAAATAAAATGCCGCCAATAACACTGATATTACCGCAGAAGAATGCTATTTTCTCACGATGTTTCATACCATAGATAGTTAAGAAAATACCTGAGGCGATAGAGGTAACGGGGGCAATAATTGCTGTATCTGTTTGGGTTATCAATGCACTGTAATTTAACCCTAAAATAATAACAGCACTAGCAAAGCGATAGAAGCGTGAGTGGTAAGTTACTTGTCCTGATAAAGAGAATAAAATAAAAGCGGCAGGTAAAATAAATAGAGGGTTGGTTATATCGCCATATTCAAGAGAGATATTTCCCCATATTGCCATGGCTGCAAAAGTGCCAATCCATTGTGCAATATATATAATTGTTCCTGATGATGTGTAGCGTTGTATATCGTAAATACAGTAGACCACAATAATACCTAAAATAACGGTGGCTAATAAAGGTGTGCTTGGATGAAGTAGGCTGCGACCAATGATAATCCATAAAGGTAGGCTTAGTAGGGCCCGTGCTGCAAGTCCTTCAAATAATTGCATACTGCTATCATTGTGTAAATTATGTTCTATTTGTCTAATAAAGATAAACAAACCAGCAATGATAAAAGGGATAATTTGAGCATCTCTAACGGGTAGAATTAACACTATATTAGCTGCACATGAAGCTATCAATAATGTTTTAAGATGTTTTCTAGCAAGAATTGAATAGCTAGCATAACTAACCAAGACTAATAATGCGCCTGTAATAACCAGGTCAACAGCAATAATACCAGGGCTTACATGGCTAAATTGTAAGGACGTAAAGCTGGGTTGCAATGCGTTGTCACCATGTAAATAAGCATAAATCATGGCGCTAACTTGTGAGACTTGTACCGATAAAAATGCGGTACCTAGGCCAAAAAATATTCTTGCGCCTTTGGTTTCGTTGAATAAATAAGCACAAATTAAACCTCCTCCACAGAGCAATAAAGTAAGCCCTAAACTGACCCAGTAGCGATAAGTGGCGGATATTTCACTATAGCCTTGTAGCATAAAGCTAATGGCTGACATGATAATGAGTAATGAGCCAACCCAGCGTAAATATGTGGTTATTTTTGCTGTCATGCTTTTAGCGGGTTTAGTGTCTTGTGCATCTTCTGATGGAACAGAAGTTTGAGAATCTAATGTTGATGATTGATACATAATGGTTGCCTATTTATTGTTGTTTGAAGGTTCATCGGATTCACTGAGTTCATCAAGCATCATTTTTAATGCTAAGTCCTCTTCCTCTTGTTCAAAATCATTCATTAAGCTATCAGTTGGTGTTGTGGGTATATCATATTCGGCACTGACTACTCTGCCTTCCCAGCGATCAAATACGTGTTGAACACTGTCCAGTGAGTTGTGTTGATTTTCTTGTATAGCACCTTGAAGGTGAGAGCGATTTTGTCTAACTGCTAGCATTTCTTTTTTATTATTTAAGACCAGTAATTGTTCTTGAATGGCATTTAGATCATCTCTGATTTTATTCTGTTGATTTGAACTTTCTTGATGTTGCTGTTCAAGTAAAGTGATTTGTTTTTTTGTTTGAAGTAAGCGTTTAACACATTGAATAGCTTTTTCTTCATCCTGTTTTTTTGCTTTTATGGCGCGAGAAGTCCAAAGAGCTTCTTGTTGTTTTTGTTCATCAAGTTGTTTTTGGTATTGCTCGGTCATTTTACTAACGCGGTGTAGGTGTAAGCGTGTTTTACTGGCAATGGCTTGTAGATCTTGAATAGCAACATTAGCTAGGGCTTCGTGATTTTCAAACTCATCGGCTGCATGATCGATTTGGCCTTTGATACTGATATATAGGCGTTTAAAGCTGTTCATAATATTTCCTCTGTTTTGTAATGGTTGCAATAACTATTACAAAACCTGTGCCAATATTAAAATATGATATTAATCAATGTCATAGTGTTTTTTAATGGTTTTTATATTATTTTTTTGGTCATAATATGTATACTGATATATACATTATATGTAGCCTTGATGCAGCGAAGCGAAATCAAGGAGCTCCACAGATAAACCTTGATTCCACTTCGTTTCATCAAGGCTACTCTTGAATAACACAGCATATGAAAATATAGAAAATATGAAAAAGCTTTCAGCAGAACAATATGATTTTTTTAAGCAAATAGCATCGCTGGCATTTGTTAACCCCTTTAGTGAACAAAGAGAGCGGGCAGATTGCCAGCTATTGAATATTGCAATGCATTCAGCAAGTATTTTTCAGCGATCAGATAAAATTCAATTACTCTTGGCTGATAAATTACACGCGTTAGGTGAATTTAAGTTGCTTGAGCATTCAATTAAACACCAAGAAATAATGAAATATTCATGGTTGTTTTATCAGTTCCATGAGTTTCAAGTGTCTTTTATTACGTTAATTGAAAAACAACGTGAGGCAGGGGATAAGCCTGTTGAAATATCTTTTGCCAAAGATTTAATTCAATGTTTTCAAAAGGCTGGGTTTGGTAAAACTGAAACAGAAAAGTTTATTGCTTTGTTTTATCAGTTACATCGAGGTTTTTATTTTATTAGTTCTGCTATTTCAGGCGATTGTGCTTCAATTATCGAATTAAGAATGCGCTTATGGAATAATATTTTTACTTTTAATCCTCAATGGTATGTTGATTATCTGTGCGGCAAGATGGAGGATTTTTCTACTTTATTATTGGGAGAGACAGGCACAGGAAAAAGCTTAGTCGCTCATACCATAGGTTGTTCGGGCTTTATTCCTTTTGATTTAAGTACAGGGCGGTTTAAAGAAAGTTTTACGCGTTCATTTCAATTTATTAACTTATCGCAATATCCCGCTTCATTGCTGGAGTCTGAATTGTTTGGGCATAAAAAAGGCGCGTTTACGGGGGCAATAGATCATCATCAAGGTTTGTTCGCACGTTGTAGTGAATATGGCGCTATTTTTATTGATGAGATTGGTGACATTGATATACCCACGCAGGTTAAATTGTTGAATGTCATTCAGGATCGTACTTTTTGTCCTGTTGGCAGTCATGAAAAAATGCGTTTTTCGGGTCGAGTGATTAGCGCGACGAATCGTAATATTCAGCAATTGCGGAAAGATGGGGTGTTTAGAGATGATTTTTATTATCGACTTTGTTCAGATGTGATTAAAATTCCTAGTTTGCAACAGCGGATTCAAGAAAACCAAGATGAATTAGGCCGCTTAATCATTAGTTTAGTTAATCGAATTATGAAAATGCCTTCACCTATAATGGCGACACGCATTGAAAAATCGATTCGACAGACAATTCCTGCAAATTATGCATGGCCTGGCAATGTAAGAGAGTTGGAGCAATGTATACGTCAAATATGTATAACTGGGCACTATGATGCTGCTAAAGAAAGCAATAATACAGGGCATAATAATGAATTTTTTCTTTCTGAAAACTCTGCTGATAATAGTGCTCAGCAATTATTACAGCGTTATTGTCGATTTCTTTATTATCAACAAGGGAGTTATGAGGCCGTCGCAAAAATCACTCAATTAGATAGGCGTACTGTAAAAAAGTATATTGTGGGAAATTGATAGAAAAAAGCAGGTAAATTCTTTTAACCCCTTCTTTATTTATGAGAAGGGGCGAAGATGTAATGAGAGGTTGGTGTTATAAAGTGCTTATAAATTTATTAATAACTGAGTCGGCAGATTCCTTAGAATCTAGATATTGGTTAAATAGTAGTAGCGCTTCATAGACGGAAATATAGGCAAAGGCTCCTTGTCCTTTTTTCATTAAAAAAATTTCATGTAAACGATTGAAAAAGGTAGTTCGGTTTTGTATGGGGTCAGGCATTAAAAACACTCCATTAGTTTTTTAGTTGCCTTTACTATAGGTATTTTTATGCTTTAGTTTTGTGACGAGCATTGTTAATCATCATAATTAAGTTGGAGCCTAATCACACTTTTATAAATTAACAGTTTTAATTCAAAATAATTGTTATTTTAAATTTTAAAAAAGATAAATAATTGACTTGATTGTTAGCCGTTTTTTTACTTTGTTTTATCCGTGTCTATACTATAAATATAATCTTATTTTTTGAGTACTCAATAAAATGAAAAAATCTATTTTGTTTCAGTTATTCCTGCCTATTTCAATATTATTTATTTTGATTATTGTTGTTGTGGCATTTGTAACACCAAGTATTATGAAAAGTAATGCGGAAGCTGATACCTTGCTTTCAGCTCAAAGAACAGTTAATCAGCTTAAACAGTTACGAGCTTACTACACAAAAAATATTATTAAAAAGGTGGTCGGTAGAGACGGTATTAGAGGTGATTTTAATTATCAAAATAACCCTGATGCGATTCCCTTACCTGCGACAATGATCCATGATTTAAGTAAAATTTATTCTATTGAAGGAACTAAAGTCAAACTATATTCTGCGTTTCCTTTTCCTAATCGTGCATCAGAAAAGATGGATGAATTTGGACGGGAAGCATGGGATAAATTTCAACAGAACCCTGACCAGGTCGTTGTTAGAAATGAGGTTGTTAATGGTGAGTCAGTTGTCAGAGTTGCCATTGCCGATTTTATGGTGAGTCCTGTTTGTGTGTCTTGTCATAATAGCCGAGCAGATACCCCTAAAAATGATTGGAAATTAAATGATGTGCGTGGGGTGCTAGAGGTTGAATATTCAATTACTGAGCAGCTTGCTAATGGACAAAAGGTTGTTTATACATTACTTGCGATTATCATTATTATGATGCTGCTTGCCTTTATTGCCTTACTGGTTATTTATCGACATTCAGTGGGTAAGCGATTGAGTGAATTACTTGATACTTTGCAGGATATTTCACAGGGTAATGGCGATTTAACACATCAAATTCCTGAAACGGGAGAGGATGAAATTAGCAAAATCGCTAAAGCATTTAATGCCTTTACTTCCAATATTCAGCAAATTATTACAGAAATTAGTGGGATAGCGACTGACCTTTCTAGGTCATCAGAAAAATTAGCCGATGTGACTAGGAAAGATATTGATGTAATTCAGCGACAAGGTCGAGAGACTGAACAAATTGCCCTAGCTATTAACGAGCTTTCAAGCATCACAGAAAGAGTTAGTTCAAATGCATTAAAAGCCTCCGATGTAACAGGTACGACGAATACTAATGCTCATTCGGTTAATGGAGCTGTGAATCAGTCAATTAGTGATATTCAACAGTTAACAGGTATGTTGCAAAGTTCTGGTCAGATTATGAATGAGTTAAATGATGGCGCCGATAAAGTTGGGGGGGTGATTGCCGTTATTAGTGGTATTGCTGAGCAAACTAATTTATTGGCATTAAATGCTGCAATTGAAGCGGCGAGAGCTGGGGAGCAAGGGCGAGGATTTGCTGTGGTGGCAGATGAGGTTAGAACACTTGCATCTCGGACTCAAGAGTCTACTGATGAAATTAAAGAGATAATTGAACAGTTACAGGCACTTTCAAAGCAGGCTCAAAAATCAATGGATCAAAGCCAGAGTCAGGCTGAGCAAAGCTCAGAAAAAGCAAACCATACAGGCAAAACGCTTGATGACATTGTAGAATCAATTAACCAGATAAATGAAATTAATGCGCATACTGCTGATGCTGCAAAAGAGCAGACTCAAGTTGTTAGCACGATAGGTCAAAATATTAACCAAATTTCAGGGTTAGCAGACGATACGGTAAAAAATGCTGAGAATATAAGCAATCAAAGTGATTCTGTTGCGGATATGTCAGAAAAAATTCGCCATTTGTTAAACCAGTTTAAAGTTTGATAATTTAATTTTTGCTGACAAAATACAAGAGCATTTGAGAAAAAGTATTTATGGCAATTGAAATAAATTGGGTCGAACAACATAATAAAGGGGAAAGCTATGCTGAAATCCCTTTGTTAGGGGGTAACTTATGTATCTATTATTTTGAAAATATTATCAATAAAACCGAGTGGAAGATAGAGAAGCAAGAAAATGTATCTGAAATAGGTAATCAGTGGGTAATCATTCAGCATTATTTAAACAATCCTTGTGATCAATTAACTATAAACCTTAAAAAGCAGGGTTCAGACTTTAGGAATAAAGTGTGGCAGGAAATCTATAAAATACCGATAGGGCAAACAATGAGTTATTCCGCATTGGCCCATCAAATAGATTCTGGAGCTAGGGCTGTTGCGAATGCTTGTAGAGATAACCCGTTCCCAGGCATTATACCTTGTCATCGAGTGGTCGCTGTTTCTGGTTTAGGTGGGTTTATGGGGCAAACAGAAGGGCGTTGTTTAGAACTAAAACGTAAAGTACTCGCTGTAGAAGCAGACTTTGTAAAAATAGGATTTAAATAGTGACAGCTTCTTTTGCACAAATAGATTTATTCTTAGATGCACTCTGGGTTGAGTCGGGTTTAAGTGAAAATACTTTAGCTGCCTATGGCAGTGATTTAAAAATATTTTCTAAGTGGCTCAAAAATAAAACAGTGCTTGAAGTTGAGCAAAGTGATGTTGCTTCATTTATGGAAAGTCGTTACAAATTAGGCATAGGCAGTCGATCATCAGCTCGGTTTTTATCAAGTTTACGTCGATTTTATGGCTATTTGTATAGGGAGGGTACTTTATCAACAGATCCTACTGAATTAATCGAAGCGCCTCATATTGGACGAACATTACCTGATTCCCTTTCAGAAAATGATGTTGACTTATTACTTGAGGCACCTGAAATAACGGATATTTTAGGATATAGAGATAAGGCAATGCTAGAGTTACTTTATGCAACAGGATTACGCGTTTCTGAATTAATTACTCTAAGATTTGAACAAGTTAGTTTTAGACAAGGTTTTGTTCGGGTGATGGGAAAGGGAAATAAAGAACGATTAGTTCCCGTGGGTGAAGAGGCTATGGAGTGGCTAGAAAACTATATGGACGGTGCAAGAATCGATATTCTTTCCGAAAGGCAAAGTGACTATTTATTTGTAACAAAGCGTGGCTCGGGTATGACTCGCCAAGCTTTCTGGCACATTATTAAGCGTTATGCTAAAAAGGCAGGTATTGTTAAACACTTGTCTCCTCATACTTTACGACATGCCTTTGCAACACATTTGCTTAATCACGGGGCTGATTTGCGTGTTGTACAGTTATTATTAGGCCATTCAGATTTATCCACTACTCAAATATATACCCATATTGCTCAAGAACGGTTAAAACAATTACACCAGCAGTTTCATCCTAGAGGCTAATCCTTTTTAATGTGCGCTCTGTCACGTGACAATGTTATATTGGGTAGATATAAATTAATTGAGGATTTAGTTTAAATGACACAAAAAATTCATTCGACTGCTTATGTCGCAACAACAGCAATTTTAGGCGAAAATGTTAGTCTAGGCCCTTTTGCTGTTATTGAAGATCATGTCGAAATAGGTGCTGGTTGTGAGCTGGGCGCGCATGCTGTTGTTCAATCTTATGTCAAAATGGGCGAGGGTAATATCTTACACCCTCATGCTGTTTTGGGAGGGTTACCTCAAGATACCAGCTTTAAAGCCGAGACAGTTTCATGGCTGGAAATAGGTGATAACAATGTTTTTAGAGAGGGATTTACCGCTCATCGGGCATCTAGTGAAAATGCCGTCACTACAATAGGTTCACATTGTTTTTTTATGAATAATAGTCATGTTGCCCATGATTGCATTGTTGGAAATAAAACTATTTTTGCAAATAATGTGGCTATCGGTGGGTTTGTTGAAGTGGGAAATAATGTTTTTATTGGGGGGGCAACGGTTGTCCATCAATTTTGTCGAATAGGAGCTTACGCCATAGTGCAGGGATCATTAGGGATAAGTAAGGATGTTATTCCCTATATGCTTATTGGGGGGGCACCTGTAAAGCATTATCGTTTAAATTCAGTTGGGTTAAGGCGTGCAGACATTAAAGGTGATAGGTATAAAGTATTGTCTTCAGCTTTTAGGCGATTAAAAAACAAAGAATCATTAGACGCATTGGATAAAACTGAAGAACTTATTTATCTGCAACAATGGTTAGAAGCAGAGTCAAAAAGAGGTTCGCATGGGTTTATTGAGGTCTCTTAGACTTCTAGAAAAAGTGTGGAATATATGGCCTAAAAAATTAATTTTGAGTATTCATGAAACAATCGATTATATACGCGTTAGATTTTGATGGCGTTATCTGTGATAGTGCTTTAGAAACAGGTATATCAGCTTGGAAAGCAGCATCTCAAATATGGGAAGATTTTTCTTCTCCTTTGCCTACAGCAGAACAGTCAATACAGTTTCGTCAAATTCGCCCTATTATGGGGACAGGTTACGAGGCAATCTTAATTGTTAGGCTATTAAATAATGGTGATACGGTTGAGGAAATTATGTCTGATTACCATGCAAAAACTCAAAAAGTGATGGAACAGTCAGAATTAACTGTTGATTATCTTAAGCAGGTTTTTGGTGAAACACGAGATAACTGGATTAAACAAGATCTAGATAATTGGGTGGAAATGAATCCATTATTCCCTGGCATGATAGAAAAACTTCAAGATTTATCAAAACAGGGTACGTGGTACATCATAACGACCAAGCAAGAGCGTTTTGTTAAGCAAATACTAAAAGCAAACCAAGTTGAATTGGGTGGCGAATATATCTTTGGTCTTGATAGAAATATGACTAAAGAAGAGGTGTTAATTGATCTACTTGCTAAGCATACTGAGCAGCAAATTTATTTTGTTGAAGATATGTTACCTACTTTATTAAAGGTTATTAATAATAAAAAATTACAAGCGGTTAAGTTGTTCTTAGCTCTATGGGGGTTTAATACCGCACAGGATAAAGTAGACGCCGAAAATTTTCCTATACAACTTATTAACAGTCTTTATTGATTAGAAAGTCTGGTTATTTTTAGGTATTAAAACGGTATTTTCAGCTGTTTTGCTATTATCAGTTTCAGGATAGTCCCGAGTATAGTGTAAGCCCCTGCTTTCTTTTCTTAATTGGGCGCTACGAATAATTAATTCAGCAACAATGACTAAATTTCGTAGTTCTAATAAATCACTGGTTACTCTAAAAGTGCCGTAGTATTCAGCAATATCTTCTTTAAGTAATTCAACGCGACGCATAGCCCTGCTTAAACGTTTATTAGTACGTACGATACCTACATAATCCCACATAAAACGGCGTAGTTCATCCCAGTTATGGGAGACAACAATTTCTTCGTCAGAATCGCTGACTTGAGATTCATCCCAGTCAGGTAGTCTTTGGAGGAGAGGTAGTTGAGGGAGTTTGTTTAAAATATCAGCTGCTGCACGCTCTGCAAAAACCAGGCATTCAAGTAAAGAGTTACTAGCCATTCGATTGGCACCATGTAGGCCGGTACAGGCCACTTCTCCAATGGCATACAAACCTTGAATATCTGTTCGGGCATTTAAGTCCGTTAGCACGCCGCCACAAGTGTAGTGAGCGGCCGGTACTACAGGTATAGGTTGTTTAGTAATATCAATATCTAAAGAAAGACATTGTTTGTATATTGTGGGGAAATGCTGACGAATAAAATCTGCAGGTTGGTGGCTGATATCAAGATAAACACACTCAATACCATGTTTTTTAATTTCATTATCAATGGCTCTAGCAACAATATCTCTTGGAGCTAGTTCTAATTTTTCATGATAATGCTGCATAAAAGGAGTGCCGTCAGGCAATATTAATTTTCCACCTTCACCACGAACAGCTTCGCTAATTAAAAAGGAGCGTTCCTTAGGATGATAAAGACAGGTGGGATGAAATTGCATAAACTCCATATTACTTACTCTGCAACCAGCTCGCCAAGCCAGAGCAATACCATCACCTGTTGAAATTTGAGGGTTGGTGGAATATAAATAGACTTTGCTTGCGCCGCCTGTTGCCAAAATAACAATTTTTGCTGCGATTGATTTAACGTTATTGTTTAATGTATCAAGGACATAAGCGCCTTTAATTTTTTGGTCTGAATCGACACCTTTATGATGGGTGATCAAATCAACGACGTTGTGGTTTTCTAATAAAGTAATATTTGAATGGGCTTGCGTTTGTTCTATAAGTGTTTGTGACAGTGCTTTTCCTGTCGCATCTGCTGTGTGCACAATACGGCGGTGAGAGTGGCCTCCTTCCTGATTTAAATGGAATGATTTTTCACCTGTTGCTGATTTTTTTTCAGTAAACTCAACACCTTGATCTTTCAGCCATTCTATATTTTTCTTTCCTTGCTCAACAGTGACTTTTACAGCCTCCTCATCACATAGCCCTGCTCCAGCAACAAGTGTATCTTTGATATGAGATTCGATAGAATCATTGGCATCTAAAACTGCTGAAATTCCACCTTGTGCATGGTAGGTGCTACCTGAGTTTAAAGCAACTTTTGATAAAACTAATACTTTTGCGTGATCAGCTAGTCTAAGGGCTAAGCTAAGACCTGCGCCACCACTTCCGATGATGAGAACATCGCATGTATCTGAATTACTCATATAGAAAAATTATTTTTAGTAAAAAGGCTGTATGTTGCCGAATATTAACACGATGGTAATTTTTTTTGTGATAATAGAACTTATAGAGATTAATTCTGTCCACACAACTATTGAAGAAAAAAGCGTGAAAGAACAAAAAGGGAATAATGCTGAACTGGATAAAGAGTTAGTGCTGAAAGTGCAGCAAGGGGATAAAGCTGCCTTTGATTTATTAGTGATTAAATATCAGCATCGTATTATCCAGTTAGTTAATCGTTATGTAAAAGATCCTAGTGAAGCCCAGGATGTTGCTCAGGAGGCTTTTATAAAAGCTTATAGAGCGTTAGGTAATTTTCGAGGAGATAGTGCTTTTTATACTTGGTTATACCGTATTGCTATTAATACGGCTAAAAACTATTTAGTGTCACGAACACGGCGTTATTCTGATTATCAGGTTGATGTACAAGATGCTGAGCAAGTAGGAAATGCACCTCAGCTTAAGGGAATGGATACACCTGAATTTTTGTTGATGAATGATGAGATTGTCTCTGTTATTACTGAGGCTATTGAAAAACTACCAGAAGATATGAAGATGGCTATTATGCTTAGAGAATTTGAAGGCTTAAGTTATGAGGAAATATCTCAGGCAATGGAATGTCCTGTTGGGACTGTACGATCCCGAATTTTTAGGGCTAGAGAAGCTATTGATGAAAAATTGGGACCATTGCTCAATTAGAGGCAGATATTAATGAATAAAGATATAAATCAAAAAATCTCTCAGTTTTTGGATGATGAGTTAGATTCTAATGAACTGAATGGCTTGCTCGCGTTAATTAAACGTGAGCCTGAGCTGAAAAATAAAATAAACCGCTATCAAAGCGTAACACAAGCCATACAAGCTGGTCAGGCTGTAAAGGTTGATTTAGATTTTCTTGATAAAATTAATCAGCAGCTTAAACAAGAACCGCATTATTTATTACCAAAAAAAGTGGTTAAGAAACATACGGTCGCTGTATGGCAAAAAGCGTCTTTGGCTATTGCTGCATCAGTGGCATGTGTAGCTGTTATTATGTCTCAACAGAATCCCTTACAGCATCCACAGCAATTAGCCGTGGTTGATATACCTGCAGTTGAACAGCCAGTTCAACAGGCTAAAAATACTCAACCTTCACAACATGAAAGATTAAAAGCTTATCTACAAGCGCATAATGATGAATTGTATACGCATGGATCATTAAATATACATCCGCTAGCACTAACAGCAAGTTATGGGCGGGATTAAATAGTATGATTTATCGGTTTTTGTTGGTTTTCTGCTTATCAATTTCGATGGTTTTTGCGGATGAAAAATTTGAGATAAATGCTCTACAAAAGTTGGAAACGATGAGCCAAGCTATGAAACAGCTTGATTATCATGGCACGGTTGCTTTTTTTAAAAATGGCCGCCTTGATACCATGAAGTATTTTCACTCCTCTATTCAAGGACAAGAACGAGAGCGATTAATGTCATTAAACTCACCCATGCGTGAGGTGATTAGAGAGTTGGGTGCTGTGCGTTGTGTTTTTAAGAAAACAAATAAAACGGTATTAAATAAGCACCCTGTGAGTGATTCGTTCATTATCGATTTGCCAAAAGATTTCCCAGCTATCCAAAGTAGCTATTCTTTTGTATCACTTGATGAAGAATCTGTCGCCATGCTGCCTGCCTATGTTATTTCAATAGAACCGAAAGATCAGTATCGCTATAAACGTAAAGTCTGGATAGATAAAGTCTCTTTTTTACCTTTAAAGACGGAAGTCTATAATGTTTTAGGAGCAACAGTTGAACAAGTCGTTTTTACTGATATATTTGTTGAAAAGCGAGTTATTGTTACTGATAATCTTGCTGAAAAAATGAAAATTGAGACTCTTCAATCTGAAATACTGTCAGCTGAGAAAACTAATGTTGTTATAGGGGATTTACCTTTAAACTATTATGTTAAGTTTTTTACTCAGATGGATGGAAATAATGTAGATAATCCCGTTGAACATACACTTTTGAGTGATGGTTTTTCATCTGTTTCAGTGTATGTTGAAAAAAATACAGGTGATACAGCGGAAGGGTTACAGATTATAGGCTCAGTTAAATCATTAACTAAACTGATTGATAATCATCAAATAACAGTTTTAGGTGAAGTCCCTGTTGAAACTGTCCAATTTATTGCGCAAGGCATTAAATTAAAAAAATAACGTTTTAAGATTCTTTTTCTTTCCCTTATTAAATGTAAACATGGATAAGCTATGTTAAAAAAAATGATATGGTCTTTTTTTTTATTAGTGATCAATGTACCTGTATATGCAGGGTTACCTGATTTTACTCAAATGGTAAAACAGTATGGTGGGGCCGTTGTTAATATCAGTACTACAAAAAAAGCACCAGAGGTCCCTCGGCAGTTGGATAGAAATGCTCTGCCTGAAGGGGTGTCTCCTCAAATGGAGGAATTATTTAAACATTTTTTCCAGCAACCAGGCGGAATGAAGCAACCAAAATCATTAGGTTCAGGATTTAATATTTCTAAAGAGCAACTGTGTTAAAAATCAAGCTAATATTCCATGATTAGGGTTCCAATCAACATTATTTTTAATCATGGAATTAGCAATTA